>OOFU01000094.1_pt1 | contig 12535 bp, 11 predicted proteins | sample 1670361 | NCBI WGS metagenome assembly OOFU01 (sample SAMEA98145418, study PRJEB22522) | marine metagenome | biome: marine biome; feature: marine water body; material: sea ice | place: Arctic Ocean | collected 14-Sep-2015 | depth 1.3 m
AGGGTAAGCAGTAATAAAGGTAGGTTGATCGAGTTTTTCTTCGGCCGTTGCTTCGAAAATTTCACACAAGTATTTACCTGCACCCCAAATACCGTCAACTTCAGGTTCTTTTATGTGAAGCTGTTTTGCCATTGCTTTGAGCTCAGCCAAATGATTTTCAGGGTCGTTGATCGCGTCAACATTAGCTTCAGGCCAATATTTGATTACCGCTGCATTCATAGTTAAACGAGTAAATGGCTGACCAAAGTCGTAATTTACTTCACTGACAACATTGCCTTCAGCGTCTTTAGTGGTGTTTTTAATGATGCTTGTACCCAACACATCCTGTGCCACTTTTCGTAACATTTCTTCAGTTAAGTTCATCAAATCATGGTAATCAGCATAAGACTGATAAAATTCTAGCATGGTAAATTCAGGGTTGTGTCGTGTGGACAAACCTTCATTTCTGAAGTTACGGTTAATTTCGAACACACGCTCAAAACCACCTACCACTAAACGTTTAAGATAAAGTTCAGGGGCAACACGTAGATACATGTCGATATCAAGTGCGTTGTGATGAGTGGTAAAAGGTTTTGCTGTCGCACCGCCTGGTATGACTTGCAACATGGGAGTTTCCACTTCCATAAAGTCACGTTCAATTAAAAAGTTTCGGATACCACTGACTACTTTACTGCGAATAATAAAGGTATCACGCGTTTGCTGATTGGTGATCAAATCCACATATCGCTGACGATATTTGGTTTCTTGATCGGCCAAACCATGGAATTTCTCGGGTAACGGACGCAATGATTTAGTCAACAGTTGATATTCGGCCATATTGACATATAAATCGCCTTTACCTGATTTAAACAACACACCTTTTACACCAATAATATCGCCAATATCCAAGCTGCCAAAACGTTCTTTAATATCTTTTTGTGTGTCTTTTGAAGCATAAGACTGAATCCGCCCTGTCATATCTTGCAACAACAAGAATGGCCCACGTTTAGCTAAAATACGCCCCGCAATACTCACTACTTTACCCAATTCCTCTAAAGCTGGTTTTTCGTGCTCACCAAACGCTTTTTGTAATTCATCACTGTAGAATTCACGACGAAAATCATTGGGGAAACCATTGGATTTACAGTTTTCTCTTATATGAGTAAGTTTAGCGCGGCGCTCTGCAATTAGCTTATTTTCATCTTGTGTTTGTTCGGTCATCAACTTTCCTGATATCTTTTTACGGTGTTAGGTATCAAAGACCAGATTTTAAACTGGCTTGAATAAATTTGTCTAAATCGCCGTCTAACACGGCTTGTGTATTACGGGTTTCTACCCCAGTGCGTAAATCTTTAATACGTGAGTCGTCTAATACATACGAGCGTATTTGACTTCCCCACCCTATGTCGGACTTGCCATCTTCCATTGTCTGCTTTTCTTGATTTTGTTTATGCATTTCATGTTCATAAAGCTTGGCTTTTAACTGTTTCATGGCCTGTGCTTTATTTTTATGTTGTGAACGGTCGTTCTGACACTGCACCACTATATTGGTGGGTTCATGAGTAATACGTACCGCCGAATCTGTGCGGTTCACGTGTTGACCGCCGGCCCCTGAGGCACGGTAAGTATCGATTCGTAAATCTGACGGATCAATTTCAATTTCAATATCGTCATCCACTTCTGGGTAAGCAAAGGCAGAGGCGAAAGATGTGTGTCTGCGGCTGCCGGAATCAAAAGGTGATTTTCTGACTAATCTGTGAACACCCGTCTCAGTGCGTATCCAACCAAACGCATAGTCGCCACTAAATTTAATAGTTGCACTTTTTATACCTGCTACATCACCATCCGATACTTCAATTAATTCTGTCTTAAATCCATGGGCTTCGCCCCATCGCAAATACATACGCAGCAGCATGTTAGCCCAATCTTGTGCTTCGGTGCCACCAGATCCTGATTGGATATCAATATATCCATGGTTGGCGTCATTCGGGCCAGAAAACATACGTCTAAATTCGAGCACTTCGAGTTTTTTAATCAGCTCGGCTAATTCAGACTCAGCTTCATCAAAAGTATCTTGATCTTCAGCTTCAACCGCCAATTCCACCAAACCTTCTACGTCTTCAGTTCCCTGTTCCAACAAAATAATCGTTTCGACGACCAATTCAAGAGCTACTTTTTCCTTACCTAAAGCTTGAGCTCGCTCAGGTTGCGACCACACATCAGGACTTTCTAATTCACGGTTAACTTCTTCGAGACGCTCTTTTTTTTGATCATAGTCAAAGATACCCCCGGAGCGACTCACCGCGCTGCTTTATGTCCGCTAAGGCATTATGTACTGGGTTGATTTCAAACATAAATGAAAGAATTGCACTCAAAATAAATGGGACGAGACTCTAACGGATTTTCTACATTAATAATAGAGAGACTATTAGAATTAACCTCTCAAACTTATTATTTATTAGCTTCTCCTATAGACTTGATTTTATCTTTTTCAGAATACCAGTGCCCCATAAAGTCAGCATATATGGCCTGCTCAATTTCTATGGCACGTTCCGTAGGACAAAAAAGTGTAATTTCAATTTCTGTGTCCCCAAGCTCAGTTGTTGATATCTTAATGTGTGGATCGGGTCCAGCAATAGTAATGTCCAAGCGCCTTTCAATCATCTGATTATAACGCACCGCAACATCATAAAAATCCTCACAATAAGCTTTTGCATTCTCAATGATTTTATTAATAAATACAAAAGGGTTAACACTTTGATCTCGGGTAATAATAAAATGATGTGTGGCATATCGTTTTAAAAAATTTAGGTTTTTGATAGGACTGGTCATCAATTTATTATTAGGAATGAACAACGTTTTACCTGTGTATTCGTATGACTTAATATTTACTTCTAATAGAGTAGTTTTTATCCAATCTGTGGCAGAAACCTCACCAACAAAATGATCGACTTCAATCCAATCACCTATTCGAAAAGGCCGAGTTGAGACTAAGTAGAAGAAACCAATAACACACTGGATAAATTCTCGAGTAGCTAAGACAATAGCGACAGAAAAAGCAGCAATTGAAAACGCAAATGTTTGCATTTCTTCCGCCCAGAGGCTCAACAATGAGACAATTAACACAAGGTTTAAAAAGTTCTTAACGTTATTGATTAAATCTCTTCTGTCTTCACCTTTATTTTTGGCATATTTGCGAACTAACTTTACCAACAGGTATTTTGTTAGTAATGACAAAAACATAACGGAGAAAGTTAAAATTAATTTATTCTCAAAGACATACTCGAAAATATTTTGTATAAGTTCCATAAAGATTATTTAGCTTTGTAGGCTCTAAATAAGCAGATTATACACAACTATACTGCAGAGAATAAATTGATTGACTCCTCACAAAAAAATAACACTTTACCTTAAGCCTAAGCTACAAGTAATATGCAAATCAGCATAAATCGGATGATAATGTTGCGCTTCGCCATTTTGCTCCGTTACCTAAATTTTTATTCGACCCTTTGCCTAGTTTAGGTCGATATTGTTTTAGGTCATCACGTCGACGTAATTGATATCATACACTGCTACATGGATGTCACCAGTAACCGACCTTCTGTCAGATATAACGGTAAATCACTTCTTTACCATGGTGCTGTTATCCCACGTATAGGTGAATCAATGACTTTTATGGTAGCTGTGTAATTCGACAGTTTGAAAGGATGAGTTTTTAGTATCAATGAATCAGTCGCTATCAGCCGTTCCTGAGATCCATTACGTTGGTTACAGCACTTTCTCGAAAGGTATTCAGATACCAAGAACAGGTCTTGCTCACTACCGTGAAAATTGACGATTTAATCAAAAATGTCGGTGATAAGGTAATTGCGACAACTAGTTTGACAAACACCGGAAACGACAAACAGCAGAACGAGAATTCCGTTCAAACCCTGATAGAGGAATTATTGCTAGTACTGTTAGACTTTCACCCGTAGAGCGAAAACTGCAGTAGATACGGCGAAAACTTGAGTTTGAATATGTGTGGGATGGATATATTACACGTCAACTCTGGTCCAATAGTGATCAAGGTTAATTCATCACTGGGCTTAAATGGTATTAAAACGGCAACAGGTAAGTATGTGGCAAGTATGATCACTCAATTTCTGGAAAAAAATGCCAAACCCAACAATAACAAAATAAGAGGAAAGAGCCCAATACAGACCCTTAAATAATCCTATGAATGAGTTTTAAATTAATAGTGTCTGGGTCAGACCGGACGAAATAAGGAAAACAGAGATTAGCTTTGTAGCCCTGTAACACGATGAAGTGAACTATTAACCGATTCGCCAGGTAACGATGATTGTTAGCCCATACGGACTGATTGACCTAAAGTGATTTTTCCGGAAATAGGCTTGGTAATAAATAAAATACTCACGCAACTTAACAATGTGAATCGTCTATTACATTGCTTATTAAAGAAAACTAAGTTGCGTCGCAAGAAACCTTGAACTACTACGAAAGAATTTTGTTTTGCTATAACTTTCCATCATTTATTAAAGAGTAACTTAGATGAATAACAAACAATTAGTTGGCGCACTTGAACTATGTGATTTACCGCATCTCACGCTTAACAAAATAGAGACAAGAGTAGACACTGGAGCCGCCACATCATCATTACATGTAGACAATATCGTCGAATTTAAAAAACAAAAAGAAAAATGGGTACGATTTGATATCCACCCCGACACGCATGTTGTCAATCAAGTGGTGCAAAGAGAAGCTAAAGTCAAAAGTGTACGCAAGGTTAAAAGTTCTAACGCAACACACCAAAGGCGCCTCGTAATCGAAACTGATATATTAATTGCTGATATGCAGTGGTGTATTGAGCTAACACTTACTGACCGATCTGAGATGAAATATCTGATGTTACTTGGCAGGGAAGCCATGTCTGGGCGTTTAGTTGTTGACCCAGAGCATGAATTTTTACTCTCTGATTAAGTAAATATATTCCTATTGCAAATGTTCATACAAATATTTACTTCAATATCTATAGGTTAGTTTATCCTTTTAACTTGGATAGGGTTTCGGTCAACTCTTTACCAAGGGACATTAACGCTTTTTCAGTTTTTGCATCAGAAATATTTCCATCTGCATCAAACACAGCAAACGCACCGCTTACCGCTTTTTGATTGGGTAATACCATCGTTCCTAAATTTTCCATCAGCATTCGTAGTACAACTAATACCCGCAATCCACCTAATCCACCGGGCGATGCGGCCATAATTGCAGCTGCCTTTCCCCGATACGCTGCCATTGGCTTTTCGTCACCCGTTTTTCTGGATGCCCAATCAATTGCATTTTTAAATAGGCTGCTATATGAGCTATTGTACTCAGGCGATGAAATTAAAAATCCATCATGACTTATCATTAATTCTTTGAATGCCTGAGCTGCAGCAGGCATTCCTTGTTCTGCTTCTAGATCTTCATTAAAAATAGGCATAACAAAATCTTCAAGGTTGATAATAGTAACCTCTGCTCCTGCTTCCTGTGCTCCTTTTGCTGCGATAGCTACAACTTTTTTATTAACTGAATCTTTTCTGCCACTACCCGAAAACGCTAGAATTTTTACCATATGAGTTGTCTCAGTTGTTAATTAGTATTGATTAGTAAACCATACTGGAAATGAAATACGGTTAAATTAAAATTACTTTATATCATGTAAAAACTAACAACCCGCTAAGTTGCGGGTTGTTAGTTTTGTGTGATTTTTACTCGAAACTCGAAGCTAAACACCTTACATTTTCTCCATAGTCTCGATACCTAACAAGTCCAAACTTGACTGCAAAGTTTTAGCTGTTAACTGGGCTAACATCAAACGACTATTTTTAGTTTGCTCATCAATACCTTCTTTTAATATTGGACAAGCTTCATAGAAACTCATAAACAAACTCGCTAGCTCGTATATGTACGTACAAATTATATGCGGAGTAGCCTCACTTGATACCTGTTTAATAGCTTCAACATATTGCATTAACTTAACTGCAAGAAGCTTTTCTTGAGGCTCTTCAAGTTGAATATTAGCTTGTAAATTAACATCATTAATATCAGCATTTCTGAAAATACTTTGCACACGGGCATATGCATATTGTAAGTAAGGTGCAGTATTGCCTTCAAAACTGAGCATGGTATCCCAATTAAAAATGTAATCTGTAGTGCGGTTCTTGCTTAAATCTGCATATTTTACTGCGCCAATACCCACTTTATCAGCAATGATTTTACGCTCTTGTGCTGACAAGTCGGATTCACGTTTGTTGATCAGTACTTCAGCACGTTCAATGGCTTCGTCTAATAAGTCAACCAACTTAACTGTAGCGCCAGTTCGAGTTTTGAAAGGTTTTCCATCACTACCTAACATCATACCAAATGGACAGTGTTGGTAGCTTTGTTGTGCGTTAATAAACCCTGCTTTACGGGCAACAATCTCCGTTTGTTTAAAATGTAAAGCTTGGCGTACATCTGTAAAAATCAAAGTCCGATCTGCGTCTAATACACCATTACGATAGCGGATAGCTGCTTGGTCGGTGGTAGCATATAAATAGCCGCCACCAGACTTTTGAACAATGTAAGCTGCTGGGTTACCCTCTTTATCAGCCATTTCTTGCAAGAATGCCACTTGCGCTCCCTGACTTTCCACAACGATGCCAGCAGTTTTAAGCTTGGCTACCGTTGCTGCTAAATCATTATTGTAAGCACTTTCGCCCATCACATCACTTCGTCTGAGGCTCACGTTAAGCTTGTCGTACACTTCTTCACTGTGTGCGATAGATATATCAATAAAGTTTTGCCACAACTGTAAACATTGAATATCACCGCCTTGTAACTTCACTACATAATCTCGAGCACGGTCAGCAAATCCCTCTTCATTGTCGAAGCGTACTTTTGCTGCACGGTAAAAATCTTCTAGATCAGAAAGTGCCGTCTCGGCCACTTCATTAGCGGCTAACTTGTCATTTAAATGTGCCAGTAACATACCAAATTGTGTGCCCCAATCACCCATGTGATTTTGACGAATAACTTTATGCCCTAAAAATTCTAGCGTTTTAGCTACTGAGTCTCCAATGATAGTGCTACGCAAATGGCCAACGTGCATCTCTTTGGCTAAATTGGGGGCTGAATAATCGACCACTACTGTTTGTTGCTGCTCAGCTTCAATGCCAAGACGACTATCAGCATTAGCCGCTTCTAGCTGTTGTGCCAACCACTGTGGCTTAAGGGTTATATTGATAAAACCAGGACCAGCAACTTCTAACTTTTCAGCTTCGTCGTTTAACTCAACTACGTCCACAATTTTTTGAGCAATGTCTCTTGGATTTTGTTTGAGCACTTTTGATAAAGCCATTGCACCATTAAATTGATAGTGCCCAAAACCAACACGGGTACTGCGGCTAAGTGGAGTTGGCGTGCCTTCTGGTGCACCTATGGCGATAAGTGCGGCTTTAAATTTTGCTAGTAAAAATGTGTGTAAGTTCATGTCTGCTCTTGTCTATAAAATGCATCAGGCTGTTAATAAATAGCCTTAGTGTTCTCTGGTAGTATGGAACACAATATCAGGATAACGCTCTTTGGCTAAGGCTAGATTTACTCTCGTTGGTGCAATGTAAGCCAAGTTATCACCTCCATCTACTGACAAATTTGCTTCTGCTTTACGTCTGAATTCGTCAAGTTTCCTTGGATCTTTAGATGTTACCCACTGAGCGGTGTAAACATTGATATGCTCATATACAGCATCTACGTTGTACTCACCTTTTAATCGAGCCACCACCACATCAAATTGCAATACACCCACCGCCCCTACTATTAAATCGTTATTCTGTAACGGCCTAAATACTTGTACAGCACCTTCTTCAGCTAATTGTATCAAACCTTTTTGTAGCTGCTTTTGTTTGAGCGGATCTTTTAATCGAATACGTTTGAATAATTCTGGAGCAAAATTAGGAATACCCGCAAAACGAAACTTTTCTCCTGCTGTAAAAGTATCACCAATTTGAATAGAGCCGTGATTATGTAAACCGATAATGTCACCGGCGTAAGCCTCTTCTAACAATTCTCGATCACTGGCTAAAAAAGTCACCGCATCTGAAATTCGTACATCCTTTCCTATTCGGCTATGGTGCATTTTCATGCCTTTTTCATACTTACCAGATACTATGCGGCAAAAAGCAATACGGTCACGGTGTTTTGGATCCATATTAGCTTGAATTTTAAACACAAAACCGCTGAATTTTTGCTCACTTGATTCGACTTTCCGTTGACTGGTCTCACGACCTTGCGGCAATGGTGCCCATTCAACCAGACCATCAAGCATATGATCAACACCAAAATTACCCATAGCCGTACCAAAAAATACTGGGGTTAATTCACCTGCCAAAAACTCATCATGGTTAAACTCGTTTGATGCACCTTTCACTAGTTCAAGCATGTCTCGTATTTCTTCAGCGTAAACACCTATTGCTTCGTCTAATTCAGGGTTACTAAGACCTTTCACAACACGTACGTCTTGAATTGTGTGACCTAAACCTGTTTTATACAGATATGTTTCATCTTTGAGCAAGTGATAGACACCCTTAAACTCTTTGCCCATTCCAATTGGCCAGGTGATAGGTGCACATTTGATATTTAGTACTTTTTCAACTTCATCCAACAAATCAATAGGATCGCGTGTATCCCGATCCAGTTTGTTCATAAAAGTAATAATGGGCGTGTCTCGCAAACGCGTTACATCCATTAGTTTTATGGTACGTGCCTCAACACCCTTAGCTGCGTCAATTACCATTAAGCAAGAGTCAACGGCAGTTAATGTGCGATAAGTGTCCTCTGAAAAGTCTTCATGGCCGGGTGTATCCAATAAGTTAACTGTACATTCGCGATACGGAAATTGCATAACAGAAGTAGTCACAGATATACCCCGCTCTTTTTCCATTTCCATCCAATCAGACTTAGCATGTTGCCCTGACTTTTTACCTTTTACCGTTCCTGCTTTTTGTAAGGCATTACCAAACAATAATACTTTTTCAGTGATGGTAGTTTTACCCGCATCGGGGTGAGAGATAATCGCAAAGGTGCGGCGTTTATCAACTTCTTGTTGGAAGGACATTGAATACTCTTAAATAACTGGTAACTAAATAATTCGGGCACATATTGTATATGACTCTGGTAAAAAAGTCGCTGTTCAAAAAGAATTTTGTAGTTTAGTAAAACCTTCAATTAGGCACTATACTTTTAGGTATAGTCAATATCTGCATCGAAGTTACATATTATTAACCTAATATAAACTTTTTTATTTACTCAAACCCATGTTTAAATTATATTAACTTGTGGAAATTTTTTGCCGTAAAAATAATAAAAGCAATAGTCATATTTTACCATCAGGAAGCAATCTTTCATGTCACGTAGAAAAATGTTTAGTGGCGCGCAGCTCAAATCTATGCGTAAAGAAGCGGGCTATACCCAAGAAGAACTTGCTCAAAGAGTAGGTATTAGCCGCGAAACAGTCTCTGCAATCGAAAATGACAAACCTGAAACAATGGATAACATAGGTGTAGGTGTTGTAAATAATTGGTGGTCTATCTGCCGTCAAACAGCATCAGAACAAACCCGCGAATCATTCTTTTCCACCGTTATGGACTACTTCGGCTTTAACCTGAGCTGAAGTTGCTTTAGTCTGGGCTCATGTTTATAAGAGCCTATCTTCCAAATTTTCTTACAGCCCTTTTCGGAGGGCTTTTCGTGCTTTTTGGCATTGCGACCTTTGGCAACGGATTAGCTTTCGATCGCATTTATATAATCTTGTTAATATTTACTGGAATAGTTTGCAGGAAAGATATCAATGTTGTGAGTGTCATCATCATTCTAGTCTTGCGGATGATGTGGGATTTATTGGCCTGGAACCTACTTATTGATGAAAATCTGGTTAAGGTGACGTTATATCTAACCGCTCTCTATGTGTCCTATTATCTCCGTTATGATTGGTTAGCAAAAATAGTGGCTACAGTTGTAATTGTGGCTTCTGCAAGCGAATTATATTGGTACTCCATCAATTACAGTGCTCCAGAAATTTATTGGTATATATGGATTATGATTTCCAACCTTTTAATTAGGTACTTAGTTTTTTGCAGAGTTAGCTTTGTGGACAAGTATTTTCCTAATGCAGGAGAGTCAGTAAATTTAGATTGGGTTATCTATAAATTGTATGCGGTCTTGACTGTACTTCAGGCCGCTATGGTTTTTGAGTACCTATCAAGACACCTGATAGGTTTTAACGACGTACTATTCGTATACTATTCGTATTCTTATGTTGTGCACATTATTGGAACAATTATTATTTGGGCCATATTTACCGAAAACTATAAACGCTTAATTCTAAAGCTTCTAAAAGCCTAAGCTCCTCTTACGGCCAAAAAACCTACATAATCATCAATGTGGAAATTTCTCCACTTAAATAATGATAATTGGGAAACCTTATGAAACTGTCTATACCTATTCTGTTATTTTTATCGACTATAATTAGTCTAACCAGTAGCTCGTTCGCTCATAGTACACTCAGCGAAAAAAAAACTTACAACTTCAATTATTTTATTATTCTCGCCCCATTTATCCTAGATAAAACAACACGTCAAAAAGCCATATTTACAGATTTTTCTCGCAAAAAACTACAACAAATCCCCTTAGTTGCGAGCTCTTCCCGTAAAAAACCGCCGCAAAGCTCTCTAGTTGTTGGTTCTTCTCGCAAAAAACCACCGCAAAGCCCTCTAGTTGCTGGTTCTTCCCGTAAAAAACCACCGCAAAGCTCTCTAGTTGCTGGTTCTTCTCGAAAAAAACCACCGCAAATTTCTTTAATAACTAGGTCTTCCCGCAAGAACCACCTATGCTAACCGACGTAACCGACGTAACCGCAAAGCGTATGCCTCATACATTTGCATAAAAGATTTGAAAAAACACTAAAAAATTGCAATCGCCCTGTTTTACGGGGCGTAGGCAATTTATTTTTAATACACAAATATATATTTATATTTGTGTATTAAAATCATATGCTTATATTATAATGTGAAATTATTTCACCCCGTGGAATCAAATCCACATTTTTATTTGTATTGTGACGTTTGAAAAGCAGTGATTAATAATAAAAACTAATCCGCTACTCTGCTGATGTTTCAATAATTAATAGGAAATAAAATGTATATTAAAGGTACTGATTTAAGAAAAATGCGTCTTGATGCAGGATTGACCACGGTAAAAATGGCAGAACTTGCAAAAGTAAAAACACGTAAAACTTATGAAAATTGGGAAAAGAATATCGGTTCACCGAGTATGAATCAATTTATCGCACTATGTGTGGGATGTAATTATAACTCATCTAAGTTTGTAAAGTTAGCCGTTGAGCGTCAAGATACTAATGAAGATTTGAACGTGACCGCTGCACGACGTTAACGTCAATTGGGGGCTTTGCATCCCCCTCCTCTCATTTCCTCTCCTCTCCTCTCCTCTCCTCTCCTCTCCACAATGTTGAAAATTCATTTACAGTTTAATACATAGGTTTATTAACCTAAGTAGCAACACATGATCAAAGCATCTTCCTTACCTTTTGCACTAGGATAATAATTCACTCGTTGTTCGACTAAAATGAAGCCAGCAGTATCATAAAGCTTTATTGCGGCAGCGTTAGACTCTCTTACTTCTAACCAAACTTGTTGAATATTATTTCGATTGCATTGATCCATAAAATGTCGCAGTAAAGATTTACCTAAGCCATTACCTTGATGTGCGTTGCTTACAACTATATCCATCAGTGTTACTTCGTCTAAAACTGTCATGCCAATATAATAACCCAATGGATCACTGTCTTGGTCGAGCGAAAAAGCAAAATAGGGCTTAATCAGACAATCTTCAAAAATTCTACGAGACCAAGGTGAAAATTGACCTTGTTTGTGCAGATCGAAATAGGGTTCACTGTTTTGGATGGTTAAAGGTGAAAATTGTGGTTCCATAAAATTTAATGCGCTGTTTAGTTAATTTTGTGTAAAAGATGAGGCGCTATATAATTGCTGCCAGAGTAGCTTTTTAATTTCGGGTTTTTTTAACTCGGCTAAAGCTGGCGTAGTTAGTTGCTTTTGATGCAAGTTTACCTTCTCTCCTTGTATCCAACTTAGGGGGTATCCTGAAAATTGATTAAGTTGGTCTATAGAGATACATTTTTGTTGCTTAGTGTCTAAACTCAAAGCAATTAGCACATCATGAAATATTTGAAGATTGACATCGCTTGGTGACAATGTGACTAAAACAGAATCAATAATTACGCTGGTTTGTGTTTGCGCTTTGAGTTGTTTTAACTTACCAAGAGCATCTACTTTTGATGTTACTTTTGATGTTACCTTAGATGAAGTAGCTTTAGGTTCTTGGATTTGAACTTCGAATTCTGCTGGTGTCCGTTGTTCATTAGCTAGTTGCCACGAGGATATGCCCATCTCATTTAAAATGGCGCACTGATAATTGCTTAAAAAAAGGTGAGGTTTGTTTT
>OOFU01000095.1_pt1 | contig 12481 bp, 7 predicted proteins | sample 1670361 | NCBI WGS metagenome assembly OOFU01 (sample SAMEA98145418, study PRJEB22522) | marine metagenome | biome: marine biome; feature: marine water body; material: sea ice | place: Arctic Ocean | collected 14-Sep-2015 | depth 1.3 m
ATCGAGGATATCAGAGGTGATGGACGATGTGGAGTTCGAAAACGATTCAAGTGAAAACGGTGATGTAAGTAGTTATAGTAGTAGTAGTAGTACTTCATTATAAATGCGGTCAGCCCAGTAGCTTTCCAACAATAGCAGAAAATGCGATCTGGAAGCCACCGGGCATCCGAGAATTAACGATGCTGGTTATCGATCTCCTTCCTGAGATCCCATATTGCAGTCAAGCGTTTCATCCTCATGGCTTTCTTAGCATCTGCATCTAAGGATTTATCTTGGTTCAGCCGTCTTTGAATCGCCAAATCACAACAGAGTTCATTATACTGCAAAATAGGCGTAATGTTCCAATTCTTCATACGATCAGCTCGTGCAACTTCAAGGTCTTGTCCAATTATGTCGGCAATCGTGATGGAATCAAGAGTGTTCAATTTATAGAAGAGGATTAGATATTTTCCGAGTGTGCATGTGCACTTTTTGCCGGCAGGTCCTGCCTTCCAGCATAGCAAACAGGTTCCATACGTAGGACACCTGCCCGAGCTTTTCTTTTTCCATTCATGAGTTTCACCTGAACAATTTCTTGCCCATTTATGATTATTGGGCCTCACGACATCTTCGTCTCGGATGTTCTGACCTTGTTGGTCTTGGTATAAACTATAACAATTCATTGATTATAGATAGGATCGTTGATGCTAGGGTCCTTGATCATTGGTGCTGGTTCCATGTTTGTTGTCATCTTACTTGATTTTATAATTCGTAGACGACTTCCTTTGTGCATCGTTTGATGGTGTATGCATATCTTTTGCATCTGTTCTGCCTATCTTTTGTACGCATGTGTACGTAGTTTTGCGTCGTTCTCTTTTTTTATGGCTTCCTTCCTTGTACCAGTGTACATCCCAGTACTCTTACCGGGTAGATTATTACGCAATGGTGCATCGATCGTACATCTTTTCAAAGTGCGCATCCAAGTATTGCATTTAGGAACGTGCGGAATTTCTCGCCTTTTAAGGGCTTTGTGTGGAAATCCCCGACCATGTCATCGGTCGGACAATATTCAATTGTGACATTACCCTTCTCAACTTGGTCCGTCAGGAAGAAGTAACGAATGTTCAATGCTCGAGTCCTTTTGCCTTGTTCTTCCAGGAACAACTTGGTCCACAGTATCATGATTGATACGTCATCTGCACCGACTAGTTCAGACTCAATGCTGCTCTTTGAATTGAGTTTTTGCTTTCTTGAGATTGATTGCACTACGCCTTCTCCATCTCCAAATTTCATGGCGTGTCTCCGACCTGACGCTTCATCCAATTGTTCCGGGGTACTGCCCCAAACGAAAGGTGAAGGGACATGCTTGGTACTTTTGTAGCGCGAGGAAGACACAACGAGTAAGATAACCCCTGCTCAAGCAAAAGGTTTGTGCAAATAGATGAAAGAAGGGAGAGCCCGCCCCATGTATCAGATCACATGTATGTTCAACAATGGTTCCAAAACCCAAAACATGGGAGTAACAATTGTTTTCCGAAGTGGGGAAATATAATGGTCAGTCGTCTTTTTGTTCTTTTCCGTAGATACATCTACAGACCCAATTCTGGCATCCTGCCATAGCTATGTCATTTTGTACCCATAGCTCTGCGATTTGCATCCAGAGCTATGGCAAATTTATGGTACAGCTCTGGCATATTTTCGCATAATTATGTGAATCCGTTGACTTAATAAATGCTATACTTCTGAGACACAATGCCATAATTATGGCAAACATTAACTAGTTCTGGCTCTGCTTTCCCATAATTAGTTGGGGTTTTTTGAACTAAATTCTGGGAAAGCTTCGCATAAGTATGTCAACATACCATTGAATCTGCATGTAATTTTGCATAAGTAGTTAATCTTGTTTGACTAATTAATCGTTATCATTCAACTAACTATTTGTAACAAATCAACTAGTTAATTCATGTCTTGCCATGGCTCCACCATTCTACTCAAAGAAGTATGGTAAGCGAATTGCATGCTTCTGGAAGTCGTCTTACAGATCTATGTCAGTGCTTGCCATGGCTCTGTCATTCTACTCAAAGAAGTATGGCATACAAATTGCATGCTTATGTGTTTAATTTTACAGATCTAATGGTATTCAAATGCATGCTTATTGGAAGATTGTTTTAAACTATCTAGGGTCATTTTCATGATCGCTTAACTCAGTTTCAGATTCGTTTACACCACATATGTTGGCACTTCCTGTCTCGTTTCCGCTGTCTTCACTCTCGCTATCTATTAATTCAATTCGTGCTTGTGGTTGCGGACGCCTTCTCTTTCGTGTTTGGGTTGCATCCAATAGTCCGTCCTTCCTTTTTTTCAACCAATTCTTGGTGAATGATTTGTTGGCTTTACGGTCTTTCTTTACCTTGTCGTATAGTTCATTGTACCTCTGTATACCCTCAGCGCTCCATCCTTTAGGGTCGTTGTTCTTTACTGTCTTATCGTATACGATTCCACCCTTGGTGTACTTAGTTGGAACATCCGACTCAAATTCACGTCGTTTTTGGCCTCTCTTTGGTGTCACCTCACCCTTCTGCAATTGGTAGATATCTAACCAACGACTGTAGCTGTTTTCAAGAAGCAGAAGCGCAAACGCTTCGTCGCTAACAGTACAAAGTGTGCTATCATTTGTAGCCACACTGACTTGACGGTCAAACACCGTCTTTTTGATCACACAGGGCAAGAAGTGGTCGAAGAAGATAGTATATATCTTTTTGTTCTTTCTGCCTTGTTGCCACCTCTCGTTTAGTTTCTTTATTTCAGATAGACCGTATCTGTACTGATGGACAACAGTGTCCTCGCGTGTAGCAACAGCAATCTTATTGTTCTTCGTCAACCAATCTGTGTTTGGAAAGAAACAAACAATTCCTGTGTTAGATACGCTTTCATCCAATCTATACAATAACACCAATTGGTACGTACCTAGAACAGCCCACTTCATAGCTGTGCTCTTGTCATTGCGTAGACGACTTATATAAGTAGGAATCCATTTGCGAGCTTGCTTCCACCACGTGCTAATGTCAATATTGGGCTGCAGATTGCAAGAGGTTGCTACAAAATTACAAATCGTTCCTTCGCTCTCATCGTACATTAAGTCAGTACTGCGGTCAACAAACTTAGCCCTCTGAAACAACTTATCGGCAACTACTCCTGCAACAGTTGTCCTATCACCTGTAGTTGAACGGTTTGCGTTTTCTCTATCTCCCCATACTACATAGCTTGGCTTGCTGTTGGTGTCGTCACCTTCTCGTTCAGCCAACGATTCTGTTGGCGACTCATCCTCAGGTAGAGATGCGCTTCTTCCACTGGACATACCTTTAGTGGATGGTGTGTCAGCATTTGACCTTGGATGTTTTTGGCTACCTTGTTTACTTACTTTTGTATGTCTCGACATTTTGTTTTGTCATTGGTTGGCAGACGTTTTTATGACCTACTTCTGGCAATACACCCATTAGATATGCGACCGCCTTCTACTTGTTCTGCCTTACAGTTGACTAGCTCTGGCATTTACCACCCGAATTATTCCGTTTTGGCCTGGGTTTGACTCTGATGTTTTACTGTTCATTTTTCGTACGGAGCGTCTACATGGGCAAGTGGTTAAAAATTTGGGCGCGGTCGCATTTGCTATATATGTGTACGCACAAGTTCTATTACTACCTAGTTACTAGCTTGCTAACTGGATTTTTTTCTAGCTCTAGTAGGAGTCTACTACACCATTCATAGTACCCGCGCACTTATTGGTCACCCTTGGTCCACCCAAGATTCGATTGTGTCCGGGGCACTGATTCGAGTACCACTTCTAGAGTTCTACCTGCATCATTTACGTTCCTACACGATTTCGACGCTTGTCGTGTACCGCGCCTGCGTGCGACCTTGGTCGACCCAAGATTGAATTGCCTAAGTACTGTGTGAGCATCTTCTCCAGCCAGCCCTAACTGACATGTTTTCCCATAGTACCTGTCAGTTGCCATAAATTTCGACGCTTTTCCCATAATTCGCCGCCTAAGTCCCGGAATTAATTTCGATTTGCCAGAAGTTCATCTTGTTTCCCATACCTGGATTTCCCTAAAAATTCATTATTCTCCCACCAGCAGCATCAAAACACAGCAGAGTACTATAGCACTCAAAATTGGTTCATTTTGGTTTGACATTGCTTTACCTTTGACTGAGGCAACGAATCGAGGCTCACCTTCCTTCGCAGTGGTTGTTTTCCTCGTCGCAGTGATATTCTTTAGTACCGCCGTCGTTGATACAATATCCTGTGAAGGGAAGCGTGGAAGGAAGTTAGCTCGATTGCACTTGTGCGGGTGGCGCTTTCTTTCCTGAGTCTGTTTTCTGCGCCGACGTCTTAAGCAATTCATTGTCAATACCATTGGCCAATACTGACGTACTGTGATCGAAACAATTGTTCTCTAACCTCTGTTTGGTTCGACTCTCTTTCTATTTCGACTTAGGCAACGAATCGAGGCTCACCTTCCTTCGCAGTGGTTGTTTTCCTCGTCGCAGTGATATTTTTTAGTACCGCCGTCGTTGATACAATATCCTGTGAAGGGAAGTGCGGAAGGAAGTTAGCTCGATTGCACTTGTGCGGGTGGCGCTTTCTTTCCTGAGTCTCTTTTCTGCGCCGACGCCGTTATCTGATTGATTGTCGATCTTCACATAAGTTACAATGGAGCATGAACCGATCTACCCTGCTGTTATTTTGCCTGCCGAATTGCCGCCGGGGAATGGTCCGTTTCCGTATCACAGCACAACAGACCCTCAAGATAGATTGCCGGTGTTTTATTCAATTTTGACACCAGCGGATTGGACCCGGTACCACCAGTGGTTACGTTTTGCCGGACGCCTTTCACTAGTTGACGTGGTCGCTGAGAGAGAGTCCGTGCGTGTTGAGGATGCCCTATCTCTATCGCCTGGTACATGGCTCACTGATCCGATACTGCATTTCTTCACAGATGCATGGTTGCATATGCCCGTTGACAGCCACGCCCCTTGCGTCGCATTCTTTCCTTCCTTCTTTATTTCGTTGCTGTTGAACGATTTTCATATGGATCCAAAACTAGAGGGCACGTTTTCCCACCAAAACGTCAAGACCTGGGGTGCAAAGAAATACCAGTCTCTCAAGAAACCTATCAACCACATCGATACGTTGGTGTTCTTCCAAAACGTTGATCAGATTCATTGGGTTACCTACGGTATTTTTCAAGATCTTAAAATCATTGAAGAATTCGACTCAATGGGAGGTGGTGGCGACAAGACTCTGAAGGCCCTTTTCCGATGGTTGTCCATCGAGTACAAACTCGCCGGACTTGAACTCGATTCTAGTGAATGGATACTGTATCCAACTCGAAGATCTACTCCAAGACAGCGCAATGGCTATGACTGTGGAGTTTTCGGCATTATGTTTGCTCTGCATCTTGGTTACCGTCTCAACATGACTAATATTACACGTAGGCGTTGCCCAGATGCCCGTTGCCAAATGCTACTACACCTGTTGGATCAAGGCGATAGAGAACTAGCCCCAGAGGACCAAGTGGACGTCGAACGCTTAGGGAATGCAGAGGCAGACGCGAACATTCCCATCAACTTGATGAATGTAGCTAGTGACGGCGACGACAATGACGACGACGAAGCATCAGCTTACATCGAAGGCATGCCGGCGGATAATAGAGACGACTCAGAGGCAGAAAATAACGAAAATAATGACGACCAAGGAGGGAATGATGAGGGCCAAGGAGATAATGCTGGCGAAAACAACAATGAGGCTGACCAGGAGGATGCTGGCGGCAACGCAGACGACGATGAGGCTGACGACAATGCTGCTAACAATCGCGATGATGATGATGAAGACGAGGAGGAAGAGGAATACGAATATTCTGACGATGATGCCGAGGAAGAGGAGAAGGACAACGATGACGACGACGACCAGGAAGAGGAGACGATTTCTGAAGGAAGCGCTGATGTCTTTCCAACCTCGCCTGGAAAAACGCTTGCAGCCCTCAGTACTTCCCCTGTTTTTCCGTCGTCTGTAGCAGCTGCAACCTTTGGATCCCCTCTTACGTCACCTGTGGTCGATGCTTTGACCCCTTACCTGTCTCCAGAGGTGGCGCAAGCGGTTGCTCAGTCACTGTATGAAGCGGAACATGCAGAAGTTATTCTGTCAACCGCCGCGGCTGATGAACCACCTAGTCTGCCTCCTAGTATGCCAAGTTTGGATCACGATACACCTGGTCATGTCCAAGAGGAAGAAGTTGGTTTCAAAGGAGTCAACTCTCCAGGTGGCTTTCATGATCCCTATAGTGACGATGATGATGACCTTGTTGTTGCTGAAACGGTTGATATTTTAGCGAGTATGTCAACCACTCCAAAGAAAACATCTCGCGAAGCAAAGACAAAGTCCTCAAAAAAAGGAAAGAAACCTACTCCAAAGAAACCAACTTCCAATAAAGCACAAGCTACTTCTTCGTCAAAACCAAAGAAACCTACTCCAAAGAAACCAACTTCCAATAAAGCACAAGCTACTTCTTCGTCGAAACCAAAGACAACATCAGTTCCAAAGAAGACTGCAGCCGCTAAGAAGAAATCGACAGTGGCACTGCAACCTTCTTCACCAAGCCGAACTTCTCCTAGAGGCAAGAAAAGCGTTGTCGAATCACGAACCAAGCAACCACCCACCACCAAGACACCAGCTTCACCAACGCGCACTTCTCCCAGAGGCAAGAAAAGCGTAGTCGATTTACCAACAAAAGACCCTCCTTCACCTCAACAAACTTCTCCTGGAGGCAAGAAAAGCGTGCTTCGTTTTCCACCAAAACCACCATCACTAAAGCAACCTCCTTCGCCAACAAAAACTTCACCCAGAGGCAAAAGAAAGGTGAAGGTAGGCAAACCTGCTGTGCCGTCCACGTCGTTAAAGCCACCTCCTGTTTATCCGAAGGCAGCTTCTGCACCATCCGGCGATGGAGGAGGGGGAGACAATGATGATTCTGAGTCAGACACAGATTTACCGTTACCACCAAATGACGACGACGACGATGATGATGACATGGACAAGAAGCCAGCTGCTCGCAAAACGCGATCAAATCCAAAAAAGGAGCTTTCATCACGCGAGATAAAAGGTGTTAAGGAAGGGCAGCGTCTATACAATATCTCGCTAGCGCTACAAGCAAGTAAAAACAAAGAAGAGGCTTTGCAAGACAAGGACAAACCCAAATTCACCAAGCCTCCCACTAAGTTGACCGATACAGACGCATACTTTAACTACTTGGAGCATCAGACTGAGAAACGTCGAAGTGATACGGTAAAGCAGAGATCGAAGAACGTTAAAAAAGTGACATCGGCAGCAAGAAGTTCAATGACACCAGAAAAGATACGAATGATTCGGTTGGAAAAAAAGCGAAAGAACATGGAGAAGAGACAGAGATTCAGTGCTAGAAGAGCCGAGAAAATAGCCGAGAAGGAAGAGGAGATACGAGTAGAAGAAGAAAAGCACGAAAAAAAAATGAAGGCAACGGAAGGCGCTAGAAAAAAGGCGACAACGCTGTGGAAAAAACACTATGAGGCACCTCATATTGATTGGAAAAAGAAAGGGGCGACAGTCTCCAAGAAACGCGAACGACACCTACAAACACTCCTACGCAAACAATTCAAAGACCTTCGAACCAGGGACGAAAGAGACGAAGACAGGGATCTAAAAACCAAACCAAGAGGCGAAATGTCGGACCAAGAAAAGTACAAAGCTGAGGTGCTCGAAATTGATTCACTGATGTATGTTCCGGCTGAGTCTGATCGCAAACGAAGACGAACCGTCACTTTTATGACAAGGGGACTAGCACCAAGAGTTAAAGTGCGCGAACACTTCAAAGGTCTTGTCAAGTTGCCTGGAAAGAAAGGCAACCGCATTGTGGAAGACATCTCTCCAGAGTGGGTAGAATATATATTCTTACCGGTGTATGTTGAATTGATAAAGAAACAACCCCGTCAATGGTGGCCAGTGGTGGTGGGTGAGGCAAAGAAAAAGGGGAAATCGAACTTCGTTTCTCCAAGCTTGAGTACTTCCATAAAAGTAAAATACCAGCAAGGAGATTGGAACCAATGTCTCTTCAAGGCAACTGCATCGGCGTTGCACTATTGCGGCCAGACGGACGCAGCATCGTATCTGTCGAATGTTGCACCATCGGTACAGTACCTACCCAGGGAACAGGCCATACTTTCATTGAGGGACCACATGATAAAACATGTACCGGAAATTGGAGGTGTGGCGGCCTTTAATCAACATCAAAAGAGGCGAAAGACTAATCGTCTAACAATCGATGGATTGATCGAGTCCAAGACAAGATTTCTCACCCTGGTAATCCCTCGTGCGAACGATGGGTCCGCGAGCCATGCAGTTGTGGTGGTCGATGACATCATATTCGATGCCACACAAATTTGGGCAATAAAGTTATGCAAGGAAGGTTTGGATTGGATATGTGGAGAATGTGGCATGGGTGACATTGAAATGGCGTTACGGTTTGAACGACCAGTCAAGACGAAGAAGAAATATGCAAGAACAATGAAAAGGAATTGGTAATCATACATATAGTATTTTGTTTATAACCTAATTTAATATAACCATTAACATTCATAGAATTCGTCAGCCCAACGCTCACGATGCCATACTTCCTGATACGAAGAATGATCCTCGTTGGTAGGAATCATCAAGCAATGTCTAACAATGCAGTCTACATTCACCAATACCAGGGATGGCAACACTTTCAATGGATCATCAAACTCCTGCTGCCACATCGTACTGAAGATAGACCCTTTCTTGTGAGGGAACCCACATGCCTTCACAACCGCAAGTATGTGTGACGAGTCAGATTCCGGGTCAATCGGGCAAACAACAAATGCCACAATTTGACCAGGCGCATAATCGTGGGTCTGAGTTACCCTAGGGTTATCAAGGTATTCAACACAACATTCCGGTTTTCGAATGACCCCTGGTGACTTCTCCCACCGAAACATTACCCAATCATACCATGAACCATTGTTTCGGTAATTGCGGTGAGCTCGGAATGTGTCGTTTCCTCGTTTGTATTCACTGCTTATTTGCAAAACAGAGTGGCACGTAGTGTCATCCAAATCCATAACAGTAGAGTTCGAGGCTGGTTGATTACCGTAGTGATTAGCCAGGAATTGCAGAGCACCGCCGTGGAGTCGATCATGTACTTCCGAATTACCTGTAAGGGCTTCGTAACGTCCAGCGCAAACACCGTCTACGTCAAGTGTTACATAGAGTAGCCCTTTCGAGGATTGCAATGATTCTCCATCTGGCAACGTTTCAGGGCAAACCAGAGGAGAGCCTGTAGTCATTCGTTGATATGCATAGTCAATGACATAACTTTCTGACGCTCGATTAGCAATCTGTTGATCTAAAGTCTCTCTTCGTCTTTGAGTGGCACGAGCAAGTCGTTTGACATGGAAGATGTGATTGTGCTCTGTTGGACCAGTGTGGTAATTTTGGACAGCCCCGTTTCTTTCAATATCATCTGGAACGTGCAGTTGCTCGTGATTTTTGGGCTTCTCCCACCCCTGTCCGGATTGGCGAGGCCAAAGCTTTTGCAAGTCACGCAACATAGTCCGGATGGCTGTCCGGGCACCCTCACGTGCTATGACGTCGCCACGCACCCAGTATGAGTCCTTCTTGAGCCAAACCCAATAGGCAAGCATCATTTGAAATACTTGACGCATGTCGTTGAGGCGCGCATTGCTACCTAACACTTCTTCAAATAAGCTTTTTCCTTCGTCTTGTAAGGACACAATCACAATGGTAAACATGATACCAACTTTGTATTTGGCAGTCAGTTCCGACAAACTTGTAATACCATCCTTCCAAAGCAGACGAGGCATCAACGGCTCAGCACCAGACGAAGCAAATCGTTGTCGAGGAAGGTTTGCTAAACGACGAACCAGAAAATCAAGCTCACGCTTCTGTTTAGGCGTCATCTCCTCCTCAAACAGAATGCGGACACAATCGGTAATAAGACCATTCTCTAGAGCATGCAGCGGCTCCACGGGTGTAGCGGCACTGAAAATACCAAAACGACAGCCACCGTAATCAACGTCAAACCAGGCACTGTGGACGTTGTACTGATTGATGTTTTTCAAAATGTCGTGTTGATTTCGACTCACAAGATCCATTATCTTAACCATGCTCATGCGTTGGCATTCGATAAATGGATTACCTGCATCGGAACCCTTGACGTTACATTTACGACACATCCGCTTCATTGTGTTACTATAACTAGCAGAGGTGCAAGTAATTTTGTCGCCCCCTTGCATGTCTCCAATGACAAAAAAACAAACAAGCTTGAGGTTGACACGTTTTGTGTGATTGCCAAAAGTGAGGCTGACATTGTCAAGTGCACCATCTTTTTGTGCATCAACAAAAGTAGCCAAAACTACCTTGAATATGGCATGAAGACGTTCCGCCTTCAAATCTTGTGACTGTCCCTTTGCGTCGGCTTGTGATTGTATCATAGACAAATCAAAAATGTACCCCAAACTTTTCCAAGCAATGGGAAGGTTCCGCATTTTCTGATTGAGGATAGAAACAGTAAACATAAGCGGCCAGCTACCAGCTTTACTTCCTTTTTGTAACTTGGTTTCATCACATGCGAAAATAATGCCAACCAAGAAATCGTTAGGTTGCTTGCAGCGGTTTTTGTAAGCAAGGTTATAAATGGCTCCAGAATTGACAGCCGAGAGACGACCGGAAGGTGGAACATACTTTGCAAAAGGATCATCCCGGTTGACGTCCAAATTGTCAAGATTGCCGACTAACGCAGGATCGGCAAGTAATGCATGCAGTTGGTTAGTAAAGTTGAACCGAGTAACTTGAATTGTTTGCAGTGCAGGACCGGGTAAAAGGAGTTTGACCGTTTCTGGACGACAAGGCTTTAAATGCAACCATTTCTCCAAGTACTTTACTTGGGATGACCGCTCTAGGCGAGTAGGACAGAATGAATATTTGTTGCATTTTGCCTCCGACGCCCAGTTTAAGATATCCTGGTACAAGAAATGTGGGGCGGCAGCATCATTTAGGATCTTTAAGAGTTTAGTCTCGGTGAATTGTTCTGCTGTGTACTTGATACCAAATTGCTTTATCGTTGCAGTTGATTCAACATGGACAAGAGCCGTTTGCTCTTCTACCGGAGTGTTGGAAGGAGGAACACTAGAATTGGCAACACTGGCAACACTAGATTCATCGTCGTTGGCGATGTCCCAAGGTTGGGATGGGGAAGGAGGAGAACGTAAAATGCTGTTACGTCTAATATAGGCTTGACATGCAGCTGCATGTGCACCACAATGAGGAGACTTGCCATAGTGAATACGAAGGCCTTTCTCGGTAGTGAACCCACCAGGTTTGGGACAATGTGAATTACGACAACGAAAGAGGTGTTCAAGACGAGGTTTTTTGGAAGGATTCGACATGGTACTTTGTGTTTGAGGATTTTGTGCGATAGGTACACAAAATAAAAGCATCAGAATGTTTCTGGGATTAGTAACCCAGGATCAGGTAACTCGTTTGCAGAGTTATGGGTGCTAAATAAAAGTTCTGGGAATCAAACCGAAGTTCTGGAACTTGTGTCAAATAAATAGTTGATTCTGTCTCAGAATTAATGGAATGAGTCAGAGCTATGGGAGCCACCAATAATTAGTTGAAGTTTGCAATAAATAGTTGATTATGAGACATAATTATGGCTTGTATTATGGGAACTTTGACATAGTTCTGGAACAAACGACATAACTCTGGGAAAATCTCGAATATTCTGGGATACAAATGGCATAGGTATGTCACAGTATCTAATTACTATGTCACAGTGCCAGAAATGGGTCTGTAGATGCTAGTAGTAGCTACTAGAGCGCTAGCAGTTGTAATAGCGCCGACTGCGCGTGTTGCATACTGTAGACAATGAAATGGATCCTGGTTTGTTAGAAACGCAAGAGGGTTGTGTTTTTAATGCGACGAATTATTTTACGAATTAGTAGTACGATGAGCCTATACCATGAAAAACCAAGACTCTGGATCCAAACTTGTCGCCAACATGACTTCATTGATATCCAAATGATCTTTCCAGGTCTTGTTCCCTTGATGTTTTGGGTCGAGCCAAAATTCTTCAATATGTATTGCCAAAGGAAGAAAGGGTTTCAAGGCTTTTGCGGACGGATGCTTCATACACGTTTGACTGCGTGCAACCACATCAACAGGCCCAACTCGCGAAATGCTAGACGATGTTCGGCGGGATACTGAAGTTGTCGACGCTTGGAGAACTTCTTCAAACCGTTGGTGGAAGCTTTGAGTAGTCGATCGATCAACCATGCGTCAACGTGCGCTCCTTCATCTTGGAGCTTTTCCGGTTGGTACGCATCCGGAAGCATCCCGCCAAGTCTTCATCAGTGATTATGGTGATAC
>OOFU01000097.1_pt1 | contig 12300 bp, 10 predicted proteins | sample 1670361 | NCBI WGS metagenome assembly OOFU01 (sample SAMEA98145418, study PRJEB22522) | marine metagenome | biome: marine biome; feature: marine water body; material: sea ice | place: Arctic Ocean | collected 14-Sep-2015 | depth 1.3 m
CTGTCTACCTCAGCTAAATATTCACCATAGCTATAAACGGCCTCTTCTTCAAAATAACCAACCAATCGATGGGCGGTACGGCCTGAAATGATATACAAAAGAAAAAAACTAGTGAAAAACACACCTTGCGCAAACAGGATAAGCACCCTTTCAAAAAAGCTTGGCTGAGCAATCTGCACAAACGTCATTAAATGCATACGCTCATTTTCAGCCTCTTCCAAAAGAGAATGAATGGCTTCACGATCGTCTTCCATCCGGCGCAGAGATCGCATGTGACGAATCATTCCGCCCACCATGCCAGGGACTGCAGCAACGGTTTCCAGAACTACCGCTCGATGGCCATAACGTTTAGCAAAGAAAAGGTCTGCAAGAAAACGGAGCAGCTTGGTTAAAGCAAAAGCTAAGCGGTCTGAAAATCCTGAAGGTCTGTGATGGCTACTCAGAGGGTCATTGTTATGTGCTGGCTTAGGAGACTCCAGTGCATCGTTCATAATAAAATTTTCCTAGAATAAGAATTTTTAATGCCCTATAAGACGGGTGTCTGATCGGGGCAAAAGCATAGTTGTTGACAATAGAGACAATCAGCATTTTCTGAAATCATCGACTATTTAAAATATCTTTAATTAAATTAAAACATCCAAATAATAATTTGCATTTACTAGTTTTATTGCCCGGTAAGATAAGTTTTTTTATAATTGCTTACATAAGTTTAAAACGACAACTTAAATTATAGAAAGCCGCATAATTTAAATAAAAGCATAACTAATATACGCCTCTACTGTTACCAGAGGATCACAAAGTAATCGTTATTTATTAGTAACATTTTTTAATCTTCATTATTTAATTAAATAAACAACAAGGTCGGACAGGCATTTTAAAATTACCTCATTTAACATCAGAAAAAACGTTAGTTTCAGAAATTGAACAACAACTCTCGATTAAAAATCGCACTTAACCTAAAAGCCGTTTTACTTATATAGCGGCTCGCAAACACTCAAAGTGTTTTCATTATTGGTTGGTTATTGGGGGTTAGGCCGTGATTTTCAGAGTTTGTCATTTTAAAGCAAATTATGAGGCGTAAAGATTTTCAGATTACAGGCTTTGTTGCCGGTTAATCGATAGCCTTTCAAGTTTTGGGGTAGGTTGATGCAAATAGCACCTTGCTTATTGGTTATAATCATTTGGCCTGTCGCGCCCGCTAATCGCAAGTAATCTTCCAAACTCAATAAAATACCAATTCTCTCCCAAGAAGACACATTAGAGTTTAATACCTATTATATTTTAACCAAAACTCGCTGCTTTTTGATAAGCCGGGCGTTGCTGAACTTTTGTCAGGTAAGCCTGAGTCGTCTCTTGACCTTCTAGCAAACCAATTCTGTCAGCGATTTCTAGGATTATCGTCATCATAATATCGGCTGCGGTAAACTCAGCACCAGCAAAATACTCACGCTCCGCCAAAACAGATTCAATGTAACCAAAGTCCAATCTGACTTCTTTAGCAATATAATTATCCATCGGTTGGTCACCTCTACGAGTTTCCATGCCCATGAAAAGTTTACACATTACCGGTAAGCCGAGAGATCCTTCAGCAAAGTGTGACCATTCTATATATTGATAATATTCTTTGGTCCCTGCTTCAGGACGAAAACGCTTTTCGCTATCCTGATCGATGATGTATTCCATTATTGCACTGGATTCGCACAAGGTAATATCACCATCAATAATTACTGGCGCTTTGTTTAAAGCATGCACCGCTTTCAAACTCGGCGGTGCTAAGCGTGTTTTCTCATCACGTTGATGGTCAACACGCTGATAAGGCATTTGAAGTTCTTCTAACAACCACAGTACGCGTTTAGAACGAGACTGATTTAAATGATGTACTACTAGCATAATAAAATTCTTTAAGCCTAATTTATAATTCGTCTGGCCCAACACGCATAACCAGATTGCCAAAGTTCTTGCCTTCTAACAAACCAATAAATGAATTTACACTCTGTTCTAAACCTTGAACTCGGTCTTCACGATATTGGATTTTCCCTTCTGCTAACCACCTTGACATATCTTGGCTAAATTCATTATATCGATGACCATAATCTTCAAACACAATAAAGCCCTGCATCTTAATGCGCTTCACTAATAGGGTGCCCATTAGTGCAAACAGACGATCAGGTCCCTCGGGTAATTCAGTCATATTGTATTGAGAAATTAACCCGCAGATTGGAATGCGTGCACAACTGTTTAATAGCGGTAAAACAGCATCAAAAATCTTGCCACTGACACTTTCAAAATACACGTCAATGCCCGCATCGCAGGCTTGCGCTAACTGCTGTGATAAATCATCTTTGGTATGATCCAAGCAAATATCAAAGCCCAGCTCTTCGACGGCTGATCGACATTTTTCTGTGCCACCCGCAATGCCAACCACTTTACAGCCTTTTAGTTTAGCAATTTGACCGACTAAACTACCCACTGCCCCCGTTGCTGCAGCAACCACAACGGTTTCTCCCGCTTTCGGCTCGCCAATGTCTAGTAGCCCCATATAAGCGGTTAAACCAGGCATACCCATAACACCTAAGGCATAGGAGGGTTGCTTCGGTTGCTGGCCCAGTTTTAATAAATTAATGCCGTCTGAAATGGCATAGTCTTGCCAGCCCGAAAATGAAACAACCCACTCGCCTACGCCATAGTTTGGATGATTTGATTCTTCAATTCGACAAACCGTGCCGCCAACCATTACTTCGTCAATCGCGACAGGTTCTGCATAGGACTTAGCGTCGTTCATGCGGCCGCGCATGTAAGGATCAAGGGATAAGAAAACCGTCCGTAATAAAAGCTCACCTAGCTTAGGACTTGGTTTTTTACTTTCTGCAAAGTTAAAGTTGCTTAATGTCGGCGCGCCGACTGGACGAGACGCGAGTGTCCACTGACGATTGACCCGCACATCTTGCTGCGTCGGTTGTAGAGGGTTTAAATTTATCGTCGTCGTGTTCATATTTATTCTCCTATCCCAGGACAGGTATTAAAGTGCCGCGATTAATATTTCACGACTGACGTCTGGTGTAATGGCGTCATGCTCACCCAAACTGACCATACCGTGCTGTGTTAATTTTTCGATTAAGCCGTCAATATCCGCCTCGCCCAGATCAACATGCGATAAACGCGTTGGAACTTCCATTCGCTCAAAGAACTGCTCGGTTAATTCGATGGCGCGATTAATACGGGCATCTTCATCACCTTCAGTAATATTCCAAATGCGCTCGGCATACTGTAATAACTTTTCACGTTTAGCATCGCGACAGATTTTCATTACCGCTGGCAAAACAATCGATAAGGTGCGTGCGTGATCAATGCCATGCCCTCCAGTTAGCTCATGACCAATCATGTGCGTGGTCCAGTCTTGAGGAACACCCGAACCAATCAAGCCATTTAGCGCCATGGTAGCGGCCAACATAATATTGCCACGGACGTCTAGATCGTTAGCACTCTCAGGTGCCAGCGCTTTTGGCCCTTCTTCAATCAGCGTTGATAATAGCCCTTCAGCAAAACGATCTTGCACCTTAGCGTTTACGCTGTAGGTCAGGTACTGCTCCATGGTATGGATGAACGCATCCACGACACCATTACTAATCTGACGATCAGATAAAGATAAGGTTACCGCTGGATCTAAAATGGCAAACAAAGGACGAACCAAAGGGCTACGAAACGGCAGTTTATTTCCGTTTCGAGTCACTACCGCGGCATCATTCGTTTCAGAACCTGTTGCAGGTAATGTCAGAACGCACGCAATGGGTAACGCCTTTTCAATTGGAGCTTGCTTACTGATAATGTCCCAGGGGTCTTCACCTTCGAACAATGCTGCAGCCGCAATAAATTTAGTGCCATCAACAACAGAACCGCCACCCACGGCTAAGATAAAGTCGACACTATTTTGTTTAATAATATCTTGCGCTTTCATCAGCGTCTCATAACTTGGGTTTGGTTCAATACCTGAAAACTCGAACCAGGTATGGTCTCCCAATGCGGCAACGACTTGATCATAAACACCATTGTGTTTAATTGAGCCACCACCATAAGTGATCAATACTTTTGCATTACTCGGGATTTGTTCACTTAAAGATTTGATCTGACCTTCGCCAAAATGAATCTGGGTTGTATTTTGAAAACTAAAATTTAGCATATGGTATTACGTGCCTATTAAGATAATGTGTTAATAAAAAACGAACGGCTATGTCTATATCAGCCGTCCGCCTATAGATCTGCGTCAAATGACGAAGAACTTATTAACGATTAACCTGCAAGATGTGCTACTAATTTTTCAGCTACCAATTCTGAACTCTGTGGATTTTGACCACTGATTAATAGACCATCTTGAATCGCAAACGCATTCCAATCGGCAACCTTTTGATAATCACCACCACGTTTAACCAATTCATCTTCCAATAAGAAAGGCACAATTGCAGTTAGCTGCACCGCATCTTCTTCGCTATTAGAAAAACCCGTTACGCCTTTGCCTTTAACAACATATTCACCAGCAGCATCTTTAATATTCAAAAATGCAGCCGGTGCATGACACACTGCCGCAATCGGCTTATTAGCCGCTAAGAAATTTTCAATCAAAGCAATTGAATCAGTATTATCTGTTAAATCCCACAATGGTCCGTGACCACCTGGATAAAAAACAGCGTCATAATCTTCGGCTTTGACGTTGGCTAAAACTGCTGTTTTTGCCATTAAAGCCTGTACTTCACTATCCGCATCGTAGCGCTTAGTAGGCGCTGTTTGAAAGCCTTCTGCTTCACTTTTCGGATCGATTGGTGGCTGGCCGCCCGCTGGTGATGCAAGGCTCACCTGAATGCCCGCTTCGATAAAGGCGTAATAAGGGGAAGCAAATTCTTCTACCCAAAAGCCTGTTTTCTCACCGGTATCACCTAATTCAGCATGAGAAGTCAAAACCATTAGTACGTGCTTAGCTGTTTGTATCGTCATTACTTTTCTCTTATCTGTTTGAAGTCACCCTAGTATATTAATTTAAGCCAATCTAACAATACGGATTAAATTGACTTCTTTGGTAGAATTATTGATACAATAAGACGTGAATTTATCTTTCGAACAACTCAAAAGCATGGTGGTCTTTGCCCAGGTGGTCGAACAAGGCAACCTGACCGCCGCCGCAAAGCACATAGACTTATCCCGAGCCGTGGTCAGTTACCACATTAAGAAGCTAGAAACTCAACTCGGGGTAAAATTACTGAATCGCTCAACCCGCTCAGTTGCCTTGACGGAGGCAGGTGCAGAGTACTATAAGTCTTGTCGCATCATTGCCGAACAAGCCGCAACGGCTAATCTGCAGATTGAGAACCTAAAAAACGAACCGGAAGGTTTATTAAAGATTACCTGCCCTGTTAATGTCGGCTTACAGATGGTTGTTCCAGCCTTAAATGACTTTCGACGCCTTTATCCCAAAATTGAACTGGACGTGAAACTGACTGATGAAGTAGTCAATATTATTCAAGAAGGAATAGACCTAGCAATTCGCGGCGCACCGTTGCCTGACTCAAGCTTACAAGCGAGTAAACTTTCAACCTTACAAACCTGCTTGTGTGGTTCCCCCGACTATTTTAAAAGGCGAGGCCGCCCAAGTGACCCTACGGATCTAGAACAGCATGATTGGGTAGTTTATAAACTGACGTCAGGCGCTATTGAGCTGAAGAAAGGCAGCCGTTCTTATAGTGTTGCAGTTAAGGGCACTATCAGCACCAATAATGCCGCTGCACGTACGGCCTTTCTTGAGGGTGGACACGGCTTAGGAAGAATGCCTGTTTATGACGCCTGGCCTAAGATTCAAGCAGGCACACTAGAATCGGTATTAGATGACTATCAACTAAAAGACATCAATATTTACGGCGTATTCCCGCCAGGCACCACGGCATCTAAGAAGTTACGTTTATTAATTGATTATTTAAAGGCGTATTTCATTAAGGTCGATCGCCAAACACAGAACAAAAAACTTAAATAAAGCGCATTGCTGCTATGAATAATGCGTTCGGTATTACCCAAGTCGATACGGTGACGCCCGAAGAAGCGAAGGCAATTTATCTCATCCTTAAGAGCGATGGTTTTCTTGGGGCATGCTGAGTCTGTCAAGAGGGTACAGCCAACCCAATCGACGTCCAGATGCATTTTGTTAAAGGGGTACGCAGGACACGGAGTCAAGTGTAACGAAGGTATTACCGTGACTGATATTAGATCGACGAATGCTGTATAGCGGATGTAATGACTGATCAAGGCCCAATCGTGGTCAGTTTCGTGGCAACTGTGGTGATTTGTGTTGTGGAGTTGTGATTTGGGCCAATTGTCGGGGTTCAATATTCTGTTGCATGCTTGTGATCATGATAGCTGCACTTATTATTATAAAGATACCATTAGCATTTTAGTCGGTGCATTCAAAACGCATGCACCAAGCTTGAGTAGGGTGCACTAATCGTTATCGGATAAACCAGCTCCAGCACCCGCTCTGGATTGCTTAGTTGCAGGCGCATAAGTCCGAAATGCAAGCTCGTCTACTAACTGCCATACCTGGCTGTCGATCGCATAAGCCAGGGTCGAAGGTAATTGCTCTGGCAGTGTGCCAAACGTCTGCTGGCAGCTGACTGCATCAATTTTATCTAACCAAAGGTCATCTCTATTACCGTCAATTCGGATTCCATTGCCGTAGCAGCTAAGCCTTACATCGGCCCAGCTAGTGGTAATAATTATATTACGACATCGTGAAACTTGCCCAATGGTAGCGGCTAGCAAAATTGGGTAGGCAACTGACCCTAAACTAATCGTATGACCATCAAGTAACCATTTGACTCGATCAGCTATTGCAGCCCCAGTAATTATAGGACATAAAGTCTGGCTATTGGCATGCCAAGGTTCTCCGATAGCACCCAACCCCATGACCGGTTTGTATTGCTCATAGTCTTTACCTTCAATCATTTGCAGATGCTTGAGCAGCAATTCAGGGCCGGGTAAATTAAAAGCGGCTAACCAACGAGCAGCCTTACCAGCTTCCTCGGCCAGCCCCCAGTGTAAGCCAGTGGCTCTAGCGACTTTTCGAAAGTAACCTTCAATCTCGACCAGAGTTTGTTTTTGTTTTACTTGACTGCTTTCATTTTTGTGATTATTGGTCATTAGTCCGACCCTTAAACTTTATGCGATAGCAATTCATGCGGGTAAGAACAGCCTTGATACATGCAAATTCTTACCCAACGATCAGAACGAGGGTCGAATTTGGTCGCGCCAAAAAATGATAATTTACAACGAAGAAGATCTATCGGAAGCATATCATATGCGATGACGTTGTCTTGTACTTCAGCATAAGGACGATTTTTTAAATTCTGTACTCTGCGCTTCGTATGACGATGTTCTGGCTGTACCAATAAAAACTCAGCAATTGCATCGTGCTCAGACTGGGTTTTGGTCCAGGTCAATAAGGCTCGATTTAATTGATGAATGTAGTAGCCAATAGCGTAGGGTGATTCATATTCTTCACCTGGTTCGTCAAAACGCTCACCCACCCTAGGTTCAAGTTTTTCTGCTGAGGTGTACCAAAAACGTGCCCGATTTTGAGGTTGCTCAAAATCTATCGTCAGCGCCCACTGGCATTGCGAATTGAGAATACTCAAGGTCTCGGCAACCGTTACCGAACCATCAATAACGAAACTGAGGTGTTCGTCTGCATCCATACAACCGGTCAAGCCATCGACTAACTCGCCATAAGGCTCTAGTATTAATGCGACTAATTGTTCCTGACCTTCAAGGCTGAGTTGCTGTTCAGCCCAGTGGTAGAATCGATCCCAAGGGTAATCATGATTAAGATCTTCACTATTAATATACACCGACATTTTCTCGAGATCATCACCGAGTGAAGCCAGTTTTTTTAACTGAATTTCATGCACCGTATTCCAACTGGACAAATTAAATTTCGCGCGCTCAAAACAAGACAAAAATTCGGTGACTTCTGCAGCACTGGCTTTGCTAACGGCACGTACTCTGGCAATCGCTTCTTCACGTGCCATCATCCAATTGTTGATCAGAGCGGGATGATTAAATAAAAATGGGGCCATACCAAGGCCGGTAGAATTACCGACGCCAATGCGTTTTCTAAGCTCTGGCTCAATAACAACTGCTTTATCGCCACCAATAAACATTGCGATATGCTCCACCAAATCAATTGCGAATGCGCGGATTAACCAGACTGACAATAACTCTGCTTGAAACGGACCACTCAATTCGGGTCTGTCGCAAATGGTCAGTCGATCAGCCGCACCAAATTTGCCCGAGCCATAAACGGCTGTTGTCCTAATCAGGTAACCCACTGACTCAAGCTGTTCTCGGTCGGGCTGTTCGCCAATCGAAAGCTTTTCAATAACATGATTCCACAGTCTTACTGAACGATTAGCACGCGACAAACTTATTTCTGAATCACTAATACGACCCGCTTCCTGCTTTGGTACATTTTGCTGTAAACGATCTAGGTCTGCGGTGGTGGGAACGCCATCAAATAAAGTAAAGGTGGCATCCCAGGCGGTAGCGATGACTCGATCAGATCGCATTTCATCCGGCAGATAATGTGAGAAGGCGACTAAAGAATAGGTTCTCTCTGGCCCGATGACACTATAGACAGCCCGGCCAAAACCATCACCATCAATTTCCCAAACTGGCTTATCAAACGTCCATTGTTCCTTTTTTAATCGACGTAACAAGGTGCGCATAAAAGATAGGCGGGTTTGATGAAAACTGCCCATACGTGCGAGGCGCATAACAACTTCGGCCGGGCGTCTAAAATTAGCGGCCTCAGGCATCGGATTTTGATCAGTACAGTTCATTTCTTTACCCCTTGATTTAAACTAAAAGGCTAACTAAAAAGTGTCATCAGAAAATACTATTTGGGTCCAAAGTTTTCGTCGAAGAACCTCAACCAGTTATTACCCATAATTTTAGCAGTATCCTGCGCATTAAAGCCAACGTCGAGCAACCCCTGCTCTATATTCGAGAAATCGCGATTATCGTTAAACCAAGGTGGCATGTCAGGGAAGCCAGCATTGGTTGCCGAACCTTCGCCATAGTCGATTTTTTTTGTCCAACGACCCACTCGCATCCATTCAACGACTGAGTCAGGGTGATCCTGGCATAGATCTGACCCTATTCCAATATTATCAACGCCCATTATATCTGCACAATCGGCTATCATCTGGCAAAAGCTTTGCAAGCTACAATCGCCCTTAGCTTTTAAATGATGTGGGTACATACTAAATCCAAGCATGCCGCCAGTTTCACCCAGACCTTTTAGAATGGCATTAGACTTGTTGCGTAGCGCCGGTTCCCAAAAGTTGGGGTTAGCGTGAGAGACAACGATGGGTCTGGCACTGAACTCTATGGCTTCTAAGGTAGAACGTTCTGCTGAATGGCTCATATCAACCACTAGCCCAACTCGATTCATCTCTTCAATCACTTGCTTACCCATACGGGTGACACCAGTGTCTATTGCCTCATAGCAACCAGTGGCCAATAGCGACTGATTGTTATAAGTCAGCTGCATGAATCGGGCACCGAGCGTATGTAGTATTTCGACTAAGCGAATATCGTCTTCCATCGGCGATGGATTTTGGAATCCGTAAAATATAGCGGTACGGTTAGTTTCGCGTGCCAAACGCACATCGTCACCCGTCTTGCCGTGAAAAATCAGATCAGGGAATCGTTCAAAAAAACCATTCCATTGCTCTATATTGGCAACCGTTTCGCGGAAATTTTCGTGATAAGCAATTGTGACATGAACAGCATCGACGCCACCTTCCCGCATTTGTCTAAAAATTTCTTCCGACCAATTGGCGTATTGCAACCCATCGATTCGATAACTTATACCACTCATGCTTACCCCTGTATTTTCACATTTAAGCAGTGTTCACTTATTAATGGGTGCTTATCAAGGAACATTTATTCAGGAATACCTGAACTGATGTAAGACGTTTTAACATGAGTATAAAATTCTTTCGCGTATGAACCCTGTTCACGTGAGCCATAGGAACTGTCACCACGACCACCAAAAGGCACGTGATAGTCAGTGCCTGCAGTTGGCAGGTTAACCATCACACAGCCGGTTTTGGCATTACGGCGAAAGTGCGTCGCCCGTGCCAAGTTGGTTGTAATGATGCCAGCAGTTAATCCAAAGCGGGTATCATTAACTGTGTTGAGGGCCTCTTCATATGAACTGACTTTGATAACGCAGACCATAGGCGCAAATAATTCTTCGCGGTTAACTTGCCAGTCGTTACTGGTACCAGTAAATACCGCTGGGGTCATGAAGTAACCTTCAGTTGCCCGTTCAACACGCTCGCCACCACAACGGAGTTCACCTCCTTCTTTCTTAGCCAATTCAATATTTGCCAAGTTTTGACTTAATTGAACTTCGCTTGCAACCGGCCCGATTTGCGTACCCGCTTCAAGCGCGTGGCCAACTACCATCGCCTCTGCTCCGGCAACCAAACGGTCGACAAACTCATCATGAATTGATTCGTGAACAACCAACCGTGACGAAGCCGTACATTTTTGACCTGTGCTGCCAAATCCGCCACCCAGTGCACAGGCAATAGCGGTGTCAAGGTTCGCATCGTCCATAATTGCCAAGGCATTTTTAGAGCCCATTTCAAGCTGAAGTTTAGTGAAGTTACCCACCGCTGTTTTTGCAATTTCTCGGCCCACGGGTACAGAACCAGTAAAACTGATGGCATTCACCATCGGGCTTTCGATTAACTGTTGGCCAATTTGACCTCCCGAACCCATCACTAAATTGAACAGACCTTTCGGTAAACCCTGTTTTTGAATTATACGCGTTAGAGCAACCGCAGAGGCAGGCACGATGTTGGCCGGTTTCCAGATAACCGCATTGCCAAACGCCAGTGCCGGGGCAATCTTCCATGACGCTGTCGCCATCGGGAAATTCCACGGCGAGATAATAGCAACCGTGCCGACAGGCTCACGGCGCACATCGATTTCGATGCCATCACGCGTAGATTCAGTATTTTCACCCATTTGGCGTAATACTTCAGCCGCATAATAAGTAAAAAACTGACCCGACCGATAAACCTCACCCTTACCTTCAGGTTGGGTTTTGCCTTCTTCACGAGCCAGTAGCGTACCGATCGACTCGCAATTCGCGATCAACTCGTTGCCGATATTCATTAAAACGTTGTAGCGTCTCTCGAGGCCAACTTTTGCCCATTCGATTTGAGCTGACTGAGCTGCATCCAGTGCAAGATCGAGCTGTGACTTGTCTGCTTGTGCATACATACCAATAGTGTCGGACAGGTCAGATGGATTAATGTTCGCGACTTCACTAGCACCAACAATCCATTCGCCAGCAATAAAGTTATAGTTGTTATCAGTCATGATTTCTCTCTGAGTATTGTCACAAAATTTTATTAAATGAATTAGTCACTGTTTTAGTTAAGATAAAAGACCACTGATAGTCAGTCAATCTTAATTTACTGAGCATCCATTCAGAATAACTGAATCTGAGGTTAGGCTGAAAGATTCCTTAGTCTTAAACATCCATAGCCATTTATAGAGCATTCTTCTTTCGACGGCTTGGTGGTATTTGTACCTTGGTCACGCCTGATGGCGCTTGTGACTTATCAGGCCTACGTTACTCGACATAAAAAACCTCGCACAGTGGCGGGGTTCATGGCTATCTGCCGAGTAATAACCAGATGATTGCGTTACTCGACAGGCTATTGTTTAGTAAAAGTTTGGCCGAATAACTGCGTTGGGCGCTTCGCTTCGTTACTAGCATCCAGAGCCCCTTCTGCATCACCAAAAATAATTTTATCTCCATTAATCGCGACTAGGTCGAAATTCTTTCCATTTGTATTGACGGTATTCGTCATATCGATTTGCGTAGAGTTAATAATACCAATAAATAAACCATTTACCGTTACTATGTTGCCAAGTAGATAAGTGGTATCTATTGCACCAGCACTAACACCGCCCCCTTCACTAAGTATTGCCTGCAAAGGTTGATGCAACGATCGATAAAGTATTATCGGTGAAAGAAACGATTTTTTCGAAAGAATCACCGATTGGTCGCTCGGATGTACTGCAGTCATCCAGATGCTAACGAGCTCAGCCGTAGTTAGTACTATTTGTTTAGTCTATAAATCAGTGTTTAACTGGGTAGGTTAGAGAAATAAAGTGCTCCCATCATTAGTGCCATCAGTGTTGACAGTAACCAGTGTTCATCTGTCTCTTCTACACATC
>OOFU01000100.1_pt1 | contig 12221 bp, 11 predicted proteins | sample 1670361 | NCBI WGS metagenome assembly OOFU01 (sample SAMEA98145418, study PRJEB22522) | marine metagenome | biome: marine biome; feature: marine water body; material: sea ice | place: Arctic Ocean | collected 14-Sep-2015 | depth 1.3 m
AGATATGACAGGATAAATAGTGCTGGCCATTTTTTTCACATTACTACGCCGTTCCTTGCCGCCAATAATGCGCTCGTAGATTTCAAAATGCCCCAAGGCTGAATAATCGACCAATGCCTGGCTGAATGCTTTCAGGCCTTCTATTGTTGAGGAGAAACCGGCCTCTTGCGACTCTAGCTTAGCGAGTTCCCACATAGTAACTAACACTTCCTGCCTTTCTGTTAACAACGATTGAATGGTCTGTATCTGCCTTCCTCTTCTATCAATTTCATTTGAACTCTTTTGTGCTATACCTTCTGCTGTTCGGATTTGTGAATCGCTCATGATTATCACCTTAGTTCAATATGTACGGTTAGACAAAAATTGATTCCAACTGTTGAGGTTAATTATGATACCAAAACAGTCTGCGGTAAATCTAATTATGGAATGAATCAAGGTTCAATGGTTTAGTATTGTTGGTAACAGCAACACATATAACTCACAAGATAACCATTGTTAAATAAATATTTTCAATAGTCGAAAGATGAAAATACTTACTGCGTTAAATATTTGATAGAATATATTTCTTTAGATTTCGCCTCGCCATATGAATTCGGAAAATCTCGAACAAATAGCCAAACTTGAAATGCTATTCTCTGAACAAGAACACACCCTACAAACACTTAACGATATAATAACTCGGCAAGATCGAGATCTAGCGAAGCTAATGTTAGATTTCGAATCCCTTAAACTACAATATATCGATTTAAAATCACAGCTTCCTGACCAGCAAACGACATCGGAACCCCCTCCCCACTACTAGGCTATTTCCGAGCGCGTGGCGTGATGACTTTATCTTCAATAATCAACGAAGCGTTAGAAAAGCTGCGCCATCAGAACCCAAGTGCTGATACTGACTTTCATGTCGAACTTGGCACAGACGGCGTTATTGTTTGTGGCAATCAGTTTAAATTTAGACATTCTTTTTCAGAACCGCAATTTTTGAAGCGCTTAATTCAACCCAATCAATTGCTAATTAAGGCCTGTACCAATAAACAACGGAGCATCCGCACAGTTCTGGATTTGACTGGGGGTTGGGGCATGGATAGCTTCATGATTGCTCACAACGGGCGAAAAGTCACTATGCTCGAACAAAATCAACTGGTTTACGCTATTACGGCACATTCTTTAAAGTGCATTGAAACAAACCCTAGGCTTGCTCAGGTTGCTCGTCGAATCACCGCGCTTCACTCCAATGGTCAGGCATTTTTAACCGACTCCGTCAATAATGATCAGTTTGACTGTATTTACTTAGACCCAATGTTTCCGAGCCATAAATCGAGCGCAAAGCCGTCGAAAGAAATGCAACTATTGCAGAAGATGACAACCAATGTAGATATAGAGTCAGTGTTTAAACTCGCATTAGGACAAGCTAAAAACCGGGTCGTTATGAAACGGCCTTTAAAGTCGCCTGCCTTTTCTGATATTCAACCTGATCTGGTTTATCGCGAAAAAACAATTCGTTTTGACATTTACCTGACAACTTAAAAAGGCTTTCGCTCTAGTCTCGGAAGTTATTGAATTGCAGTGGAATGCCTAAGTTAGCCTCTCGCAATAATTGCATCACCTGCTGCAACTCATCCCGCTTCTTTCCAGTCACCCTCACCTGTTCATCTTGAATCGCAACCTGAACTTTAATTTTTGATTCTTTGATCAACTTAACAATTTTACGCGCAATATCTTTATCTAATCCTTCTTTGACGGTGACCTGTTGCTTTGCTTTTTTATTCATCTCTATAATATCGGCAAAATCTAGGCAACTGACATCGATACCTCTTTTGGCCATTTTTTCTCTTAAGATAGGCACCATTTGCTTAATTTGAAATTCAGATTCAGATATCAAAGTCAGCTCGTTGGCCGTTTGTTCAATTTTCGAATCAGATCCTTTAAAGTCATAGCGAGTTCCAATCTCTTTATTGGCTTGATCAATAGCATTACTGAGTTCGTGATGGTCGACTTCGGAAACCGCGTCAAATGTAGGCATATTGTTTACTTCAGTTAGTTGAGGCTTGGTTAGTAGAAATTAGATTAATAGATAGAAATGGTTAAACGGCTGAAATCATGGTTGAAATTATAATCTGGAATTGACAGGTTTTGAAATTGATTATTCCCTGACAGTGCTCTACCGGCAAAATCGTAACTCGCAGTGCCGCATATTTCTTTTAATATCTGTTTCTCTATTAATTCGATTGGGCAAGTAAAGTCGGTTCCCAAGGCGTATGAAATAAAATATGTTTCGTTTCTCGATCGAAGAGCATTTTTTGCGTAAGGTGGTTGGCGGCTCGAATCACTTTCAATATCCTGCAGGTTATTTTTTGTATTTCTGAGTTGATCTTTAAGATTGGTCGATCGCTTTATTAGCAGGATACTCAAATTATCCTGCTGTAGCCAGACTGGATTATCAAACGCAATCTCACTTGTAGTTATCGTAAAATAATAATTCGCCTGCACATTTTTGGGACGAAGATCGATTGAAAAATCTGCCAGTACAAATAATAAACTGAATATCGTTATGCCAATTAGATATTTCATTAGCCGTGATAGTAACGCTCTTTTAGTTAGAACCATTGTTATAGCTGGCGCTTTCAGGTGGCCAAGGTGAAGAGCATTAGGTGCGCAGTGGCCAATTAGCGCTCGCTATTGAGTTCGATTGCTTCACCCAGTTGCTCTGAACAATAGAGGCTTAACTGGGCAAACAGTTCTTTTTCAGTACTGGTATTGAGACACCAAACACTGCTTTTCTCGTCATAGTCGAAATGATAACCGCCTGACTTAGCCGCTACCCATATCTGGCATAGCGGTGTTTGTTTATTAATAATAATTCGACTTCGATTTGGGAATTCTAACGTTAAAATATCAGCTACATTGTCGTAATCGATGTCAGCATCTGAAGCTTCGATAGCTTCTTCGATTGCAATCATGGTCTCTTCTGCTAACTGATTAAATTTTGATTCATTCATGTTTTAATTGCCTAAAAATTAGTAATTGTTCATCATTGAAATGCGAGGTATAGCTCTTTGCCATCAACTAGATAAATCCATCCTTTTGCTATTCGATAAATAAGCCAGATGGGAACAAAAAACAAGACCACATATCCTATCAGTATGGCGGTTGTGAGCATGCCCAGGCTGAGCCAGAGTAAACCAAACCAGAATGTATTTTTTTGCCAGATAAAATGCGACTGCAGCCAGCTACCTTTTACATCATCACCTTTTATATAGTTAATCATCACGCCGATAATAGCGGGTACAAATATTAAAAAGGGAATAAAAGAAACCGCCTGTAATATGTAGACAGCATAGATGTATTTTTTAATATCAACACTAGAGTCGTCATTGCTCATGCTTATTTCCCATACACGGCCGCTGATGAAATTAAGGCTTCAAACTGTTCCTGACTCAGTACATCAACACCCAGTGAATCGGCCTTAGTCACTTTCGACCCGGGCTTTTCACCGGCAATGACTGCCGTTGTTTTTGCCGACACACTAGTAGACACCTTCGCGCCGCGTTGTTTTAGCATGAGTGCGGCCTGATCGCGACCTAAGCCCTCTAGCGTTCCGGTAATGACAAAGGTTTGGCCTGATAACGGTAATGCATTGACGGAGTCGGGCGCTATTACTTGGGGCCAATGAATGCCTTGTTCTATTAAATCAGTTACCACTGCAATATTATTGGGTTGTTCAAAAAAATGAATAATATTATCAGCGACCACTGGCCCAACATCATCTACCTGTTGCAATGTTTCAAAATCAGTCGTCATTAAAGATTTAATATCTCTGAAAAACAGGGCCAGGGCTTCGGCCGTTGCCTGCCCTACTTCACGAATACCCAGTGCATAGATGAACCGAGGTAACGTCGTTAATTTACTAACTTCGATACTCTTTAATAAATTAGTCGCTGACTTTTCTGCCATTCGCTCTAATGCAGACAACTGTGACAGTTTTAGATGATAGAGATCACCTACCGACTGGATCATTTCCAGTTCGACCATTTTTTCGATTAACTTATCGCCTAGTCCGTCAATATCGAGTGCCTTGCGCGAAGCAAAGTGTTTTATGCCCTCTTTACGCTGCGCTGCACAAACTAAACCGCCGGTACAGCGATAGGCCGCCTGGCCTTCAGGCTTGATAACTTCTGACCGGCACACTGGACAATGTGCCGGCATTTCCGGTAGTTGAAGTTCGGATTGTCGCTGTTCGGTCACCGGCATGACGACTTCAGGGATGACATCACCCGCACGGCGGACAATCACAACATCACCAATCCGTACATCTTTGCGGACTATTTCGCCCATGTTGTGAAGCGTTGCATTACTCACCATCACACCACCAACAAAAACAGGCTCTAGCCTGGCAACAGGAGTAATAGCACCGGTTCGGCCTACTTGAAAGTCGACATCAAGTAACCGTGTCATTACTTCTTGTGCCGGAAACTTATACGCAATCGCCCATCGTGGTGCGCGTGAAACATAACCCGCTTGTTGCTGCTGGGTAATGTCATCCAGTTTAAACACGACACCGTCGATATCGAACGCTAGTTGATCACGTTGCTCAAGTATTTGCTGTCGATAGTCGAGACAACCTTGAACTGACATAACGCGTTGGATATAAGGGCTGATAGGCAAGCCAATGGTGGTTAAATACTGCATTCGTTCAAATTGACTATCGGGCAAACCATATCCATCTTCTACCCAGCCGATCGCATAGCTACAAAAAGTCAATGGTCGACTGGCAGTAATACGCGAATCAAGCAATCTTAAGCTCCCAGCGGCTGCATTACGCGGGTTGGCAAAAACCTTGCCGTCTTTTCGACGTTGATCATTGTTGAGCTTTTCGAATCCGGCATGATCCATATACACTTCACCCCGCACTTCAATCCTACTAGGTAAATGACTGCCTTTTAGCACCAGTGGAATGGATTTAAGGGTTCGCGCATTAGCCGTGATGTTTTCACCTGTCTTGCCATCACCTCTGGTCGCGGCACGAATTAAAGCGCCATTATGATAGAGCAAACTAACCGCCAACCCGTCGAGCTTAGGTTCTGCAGTGAAATGTAGGGGCGCTTCTTTGGTAATCACTCGGTCACTTAACCGCTTCTCAAAAGCCTGCATTTCTGATGCGTCAAAGGCATTATCTAAAGACAGCATGGCAACTTCGTGGTCGACGCTTTCAAAGTGAGTTGATGGCGCAGTACCGACCCTTTGAGTAGGTGATTCGGCAGACTCTAGTTCGGGATATTGTTGTTCGAACTGTTGCAATTGACGATAAAGTTGGTCATAAGCCTGATCCGTAATACTGGCATCATCTAGACCATAATAACGATGGTTATAGAGGTTTATTTTTTGCCTTAGTGCTTCGACTTCAAGGCGAATGTTATCTGTAAGAACTACCATAATTATCGTTTAAGGTATCAATTAAGCTAAATGTTAAGAATCGAGTTTTGATCGAATTTCGGTAACATCGCTAAGTGTGAGCAGGTCGTGATTAGGCTGGTATACTTTTACTTTAAGCAAGCGAACCAGCTCATCAATTTTCTTCAGCATAATTTCATACGACTCGGCTGGATTGCTGTTGGATTGTAGGTCAATAAAGCAATTAAAGCCTTGCGTAGAAAATTCAGGATTACCGATCTCAATAAAATGGCCAGGGGCTGAAAGATTAGTCATCGTAAAGCTGAGCTCATTTTCATGGTGATACTCCATGTAGCCAGCGTTGTTCGCCTCTAACCCTACCTGACGCAACACACTTTCGACTGCTTCACTGGTCATCAGGTGATAATCCGTGTGATAAAGCAAATAGTTAACCAATTGCTCTGGTGCCATGCTAGCGAGGATGTCTGCGACAAACCATTGGGGTGGTGGTAACTTAAATGGCGTTAAGTCAGCCTCGATTGCAGGGTTAATTTGAATATCGTCGTAACTTTCATGTTCATCTGTTTCGGTCATTATCTGGCTCAGATGATCCAGTTCAGTTCGAAGCTCTTCATCTTCGATGAAAGCTGAGTCAACCTCTTCGCGAGTCAAGGTTTCCATTGCAATACGCTTACGCAGGCGATTCTGGTGCAAGCCATGTAAATAAATACCGACTAGCAGCACAATGCCTATGATTGCTAATGTCCAGCGTAATGCTGATGCATCCATTTTTTGGTCCCTAAACCGAATATCTTGTCTTAAAGATACTACTGTACGCCGACTAATTCCACTGCGGCGCTGACATCGACTGACACTAATCTTGATACACCAGGCTCATGCATAGTGACTCCGTTCAGATTTTGCGCTAGTTCCATGGTGATTTTATTATGCGAAATCATTATAAACTGAACCTGCTCTGACATTTCGCCCACCATCGCACAAAAGCGGGCAACGTTGGCATCATCGAGTGGCGCATCGACTTCGTCAAGCATGCAAAAGGGCGAAGGATTAAGTTCGAATATGGCAAAAATTAATGCGACAGCCGTTAATGCTTTTTCTCCACCTGAGAGCAATTGCAAGTTAGTGACACGCTTGCCGGGGGGTCTCGCCATAATCACAACACCGGTGTTGAGTAGGTCATCTTCAGTCAGTTCGAGCCTGGCTTCACCACCACCAAATAGCTTAGGAAAACGCTCTCCCATACGACTATTTACATGATCAAATGTTTCTTTAAATCGTTCTCTAGTCTCTTTATCAATTTTTTTAATCGCATTTTCCAGCGTGGTTAAGGCTGAAGTTAAATCATCATTTTGAGCATCGAGGTAAACCTTGCGCTCAGATTGTTCCTGATATTCATCGATGGCAGCCAAATTGATGGGACCAAGGCGATCGATACGAGCCACTATCTCGTTGATTTGTTGCTGCCATTGCTCTGGCGTAGCTTCTGGGTCCAGGTTTTCTGCCAGCTCGGTTAGATCAACTCCTGTTTTTTGCAATTGTTGTTCGACAGCATTGCAACCGATCTTTAACGCTTGGCATTGCATTCTCTGCTCTTCCAGACTGTTTCTCGCTTCTTCTACTTGTGTTTGAAGTATGTTCCTTTGCCCTTCAGAGCTGCGTTGCTGGTTGTCGAGCTTGGTGACAGCCTCTTGCGACTGTCCTAGTGACACTTCATTTTGCCTACGTGATTCTAGTAAAGCCTGTAACGATTCTTCCATTGCCTGAACCGGTGCAACCACTTCTTCTATCGCCGTCGTTAGTTCTTCTGAGCGACGACCAAACTGTTCGCTTTGTTGATGCATGCGTTCAATATTAGCTAGACTTGAACGGTGGTCTGCCTCCAAAGCCTGCAACTGCATTTGTTGTTGATGTGCCTGTTCGCGGCTTTGTTTTAATCGGTTACGTGAGCTGTTTAAGGTTTGTTGATAGTCTTCTTTTTGAGCGAGTAAGTCGGCATCCTGTTCGGTCATCTGTTCAATTTGAATCAATAGCTCATTGCGTTTCTCGCTATTGGCCTGTAACTCGAGATTATGCTTCAGTTCAAGGTCGTCTAATTCGTGCAATTCTTTTTGAAGCTGCTGATGACGACTATGAACTTGATCAACCCTGCCCTTGCGCTGTGTTAATTGATTTCTCAGATCTGAGGCTTGTTGTTGTAATTGATTCAAAGCGCGTTGTTCGCCATCTCGTTGTTGCTCAAAGTGCTGCAAACGTTGTCGATCGTCGTCAGCGCAAGATTTTAAAGCCAGCGCATTTTGAGTAATGTCATCGAGCTGTTTTCGAATACGCTTTATTTCCTGCTCTCGTGCAAGCATGCCGCTACGTTGATCCTCATCACCTAATTGTAAAACCCAATTAGTGCCAGCCCAGTGTCCATCCCGAGTGACAAGACTCTCTCCGGCTTCTAACATTGGTTTTCTGAAGGATAATTCCTGTGCGTCCTGGCAGAGGTAAATACCAGACAGCAAAGCAGACAAATCGATATCACAATCGATAACGTCAAGCAGTCGAGGCCAATCCTTTTGATCTTTGCTGGCAGCCCTATTACGCTGCCTATCGAATAGCGCCAAGCTTTGATTCGGAAGCAGTGTATCCGGAATGGCTTGCCCTGGCTCTACGCAATAGGCGCTTAAGAACGAACCTAAAACAACTTCAACTGCTTTTTCGGCTTGATTTCTCACTTTCAGTATTTCGGTTAGGCGTTTGCCTGAGTCAATTCGTTGCTGTGACAACCAATGTCGCACGTCTTCACTGTCTTCGGCTAACACATGCTGTTGCAATGCCTCTAGTGAACTTAAACGGCCTCGCAGGTTTTGTACCTCTGTTCGCTTCTCGTCTAGCTGGGTCGATTGCTGCTCAATGCTGTCGCGCAATTCGAGTATTTCATCGCCCTTTGCTTCCATCTGTTCCTGGGTAGCAGCATGCTCCTGACTCTTGGCTTCGGCTTGTTTCTCAAGACTGGTTATTTCCTGGTCGAAGGCAGAGGTATCGAGCGTTTTAGACTCTGCCTGGAATTTTTCACGACGCTGCCCTGATTGTCGCAGCTGTCGTTCAATGTGTTCGATACCACGATTTTCAATTTGTGCCGACTCGTGTATTTTATTAAAGTCACGTCGAAATTGGTCTGTTTTTTCCTGCCATGCGACCATATCGGCTTCAGCTTGAACAGAGGCTTGTTCCTGCATTTGAAATTCGGCAGTAGACGATTCAAGTTGAGGCTGAATACTGGCTATGTTGGTTTCAAATCGGGTTACTTTTTGCTTATCACTATCAATCATTCGTTGCGAGTCTTTTAAAGACTGCTGAATATTTTGTAATTCAAGACTATTATGCTGACGCAAATTCCGTTGATGCTCTATCGATTGTTCCTGAGTCGATATCTCAGAACCTAGTCGATAATACTGGCTTTGCACTTCGTTGAGATGATCAGTCGCTATCACTAACTGCTCGCGGTTTTCTTCAATATGTTTTTCAACCTGTCGAAACTGGGCTTGGCGCTCTTCCATTGAGGTTTCGACCGAAGCCAATTTTCGATCTTGTTCGTTGATATCTTCATCAAAAGCCATTTTTTCAAGCAATAGGCTTTCAGCTTCGAGCTTGCGTTGATCCTGTTTGAAACGCTTATATTTCTCAGCAGTCTTTGACTGCCTGTCCAGTCGGGACAGTTGCTTTTCGATTTCATCGATTAAATCTTTAAGCCTGTCGAGGTTCTCCCGCGTATGGCGCATTCGAGTCTCGGTTTCGCGTCGACGCTCTTTATATTTAGAAATACCAGCCGCTTCTTCTAAATAGGTGCGTAGCTCGTCTGGCTTGGCATCAATGACACGACTTACCATGCCTTGTTCGATAATCGAATAGCTTCTGGGCCCTAGCCCTGTACCGAGAAAAATATCGGCAATATCGCGGCGGCGGCAACGCGTATTATTAAGAAAATATTGAGATTTACCCGCTCTTGTGCCTAATCGTTTAACAGAAATTTCGTTATATTTAGCGTATTCGCCTTTCACTCGACCATCGGTATTGTCAAAGATCAGTTCGACCACAGCCTGACCAACAGGCATTCTGCCCGATGACCCGCTGAATATAACATCTTCCATCGAGCCACCGCGCAAGTGTTTAGCCGACGACTCGCCCATTACCCAACGCACCGCATCGATCACATTCGATTTGCCACAACCATTAGGTCCGACAATACCGGTAATACTGGCAGGAAATAGAATTTTGGTTGGGTCCACGAAGGATTTAAAACCAGAAATTTTGATTTGGCTCAAGCGCATGTGTTGGGGTAGTTGTATTTAATTTTTAACGACATTAAGTATATCATTAGAAGATGGAAGCAACAGCAATGCTACTGAAAAATTTAAACCTGATTTATCTCCCACGACTGTTCTCGTTGTTAGAAAAAAACGTCAAAAACTAGCCAGGCAACTGTTTGATGAACCCACCATAGAGTAGGATGCGATTCATAGTTATTTACTATATGAGTCCTATTTTTGAGCACTCTGCCGTCTAAGATACTCGATGCTGTTGATTACTTGCAGCAGGATCGAGACTACACGATTCGTATTGATGCACCTGAATTTAACTGTCTGTGTCCAGCCTCAAACTAGCTTGATTTCACCACTTTCCTAATCGAGTCTATGACCGATGAAAGTATCTTTAACTTAAGTTTCTTAAATTGTAATCGCAATGGTATTGTGATGAACGCGATTGCCATGAGGCAGTCACTAACTAAAGGCTATTCGATTCTGTTAAGGCATCGTACCTAGATCAATGTACGTGAGTGCTAACTTTAATGTTTGTGGTGACATCTATACAAAGATCATCGCGGAATATCCTGCTGATGGTTGATTTGCACCAGTGCCGATCGACCTAGCCTGGCTTAAGATAGATTTTTCCGTTATTGACGTCATAACCCGTGGACTCTACTCTTGGTACAGGGTCAAAAATAGGCCACGAAATAATCACTATATTTAATAATCATTCCGTCAAATTAACCGAGCCTAAACCCAATGATTCGTGATTTTTTATCTGGTGCTGCCATTTTGGTCCGCGCTATTCAAGTCATTAAACGGCCCGATGTGCGCCTCTATGCCCTTGTGCCGCTGTTAATTAACATCGTTTTATTCGGCGGATTAATTTGGTATGGCTACATGCAGTTATCGCCTGCTGTCGATTGGCTCATGTCTTTCGTGCCAGGGTTTCTAGATTTCTTGCGCTGGATCCTCTGGGCTTTCATTACTGGATTGACAACGATTGTGGTTTTTTTCACCTTCACACCCATTGCTAATATCGTCGCTGCACCCTTTAACGCATTGCTGGCTGAACGGATCGAAGCGGTCCTGACGGGTAAGCCTCTAGAATCAAACACTAGCTTTACGGAGATCGCGATCAGTAGTATTCGGTCTCAATTAGGCAAACTGATTTATATCATGCTATGGAGCATAGGCTTATTGCTGATTAGTTTTATCCCAGTCATCAATTTTATCGCGCCTTTTCTTTGGATCGTATTTGGTTCGTGGTTATTGTCATTGGAATATTTTGATTACCCGATGGGAAACCATGACCTGAGCTTTGCAGACCAAAAGAAGCGATTGAGTCAACATCGTGGTTTAACGCTTGGATTTGGTGGTAGCGTGATGGTACTAACCACTATTCCGCTGATTAACTTTGTAGTGATGCCACTCGCTGTGGCGGGTGCCACTATTATTTGGGTGGAACAGTTAGCCGTTAACCCTAACGAGTAGAGCTAACGCTCGAAGTTACAGCCTTTAGTTTGGGTCATAGAAACTCATTGCTTTGACTTTAAGGGGTTGCCCCTGCTCCCCCTGCTCTTTAATGGGTAAAATATCCATGCTCGGCCACAATCCGGTCGTTAAAGAATTAGCATATTCCACCATACCGGCCTTTTGGGTTGTTTCTTGACTCGTTATTGCATCGTAGGCTAGGCGGTGCCAACTCACTCGATAACCTGAGTGTCCTGTTGAATTCCCTCTTGAGTTAGCTGCCTCGATCAACATATACCAACCATCGGCTGTACCGTCATTGGCTGGCATACCGATCACTCCTGAGTTTAGCCAGACTTTGCTTTTTGAAGCGTCATCCACGAATGACTGTCCAAAAGGAATACCCGAATGCCCACCAATGACAACATCGGTGTCGCCTTGATTAATTTGGGCTAGTTTCATTTCCGTTTCAGTAGAAGGAAACATAAATTGATTAATACTCGTCACACTACCGTGCACTACACTAAAGCGAGACGATTGAAATTGAAATTCAATTAAACGAGGTAATGACTTCATCCAAGCTCGATGTTCAGCCGTTATTCGTTGTGAAGCATACCGGTACCAAGCAATAGATAGGGTTGAGCAAGCACTTGTGGGTTCAAAGCCACAACCACAATCAAGCTGCTCAAAACCGAGCGACTCTTCACAGTTACCCATTAATACATGGATCCCCCAACTTTGAATTAAATCGATCACTTCAATTGGCTCGGCACAATAGGCAATCAAATCCCCCGTGCAAATAACTTGCTGAGGCTCAATACCTAGCTCGCGCGCGACAGCTTGCATCGCCTGTGTTGCCGCCAAGTTACTATAACAACCACCAAATACGAGCAATCTAGATGCGGCACTAATGTCACCCAAGTTTTTCATATTATTCATCCTGTTAGGCAGGTGTTTGCAAACCCGCCACGGATTGCTGTGATGTTTTCCCACCAATCCAGAACACTAGGCAGCCACCAATTAATACACCCAACGATAAAAATA
>OOFU01000102.1_pt1 | contig 12060 bp, 10 predicted proteins | sample 1670361 | NCBI WGS metagenome assembly OOFU01 (sample SAMEA98145418, study PRJEB22522) | marine metagenome | biome: marine biome; feature: marine water body; material: sea ice | place: Arctic Ocean | collected 14-Sep-2015 | depth 1.3 m
GACAGTTAGCGAGTCATTCTATTAACTACTTTGCCACGCTAGACTCAAGTGAAGAAAAAGGTACTAGTTACACCAGAGTACATAACCAATCGATGATCGATTTAATTGTGGATGAATTTGACACAGAAATAGTGTCACCTGTGAATAAAGAAACACGCAGTGGTACTGTGATTTTAGATTTTAAAGATAAACAAGCGGCTATTATGAACGCACTAAGGCATGCCAAGATAAGTGTTGATGCCCGGCATTTAGGCATGAGAGTTTCTGCACATATTTATAATGATGCAGACGACATACAACAATTTATTGATGTGGTCAAACAGCACTACTAAGTAATTTTATACTTTCTGATTCCGTTTCTATCAAAAGACTTTGTTACAACTTTAACCGCGTCGCTTGGTAAGTCAAGTGGATCAAAACTGAGGTAAGCCCCTGCGTGTTAAAATTCCCTGAGCTAGATAATTTATAGCCTATCAAAGTATATTGACTGTTTACACGTGGTTGAAAGTCTTCCGAGGTATCCAGAAAATTAAGCATACCTGTCTGCTACTTGGATTTATATCGATTGGTTTTGCTCCTTTCACTCTGGCTTTAATCGATAAAAAACCCACCGTTAACTTGAATTGAGCATTTTGGGAGTACAGTACTGCTATTTTCGCTTCACTTGACAGGCCTATAAACTTGGGCTTTGCAACGGCTGTCAAAACCCGATATTACGATGATTATAATAAGATTTATGAGGGTGAAACCACTGCTCCTATTTTTCTTCAAGACCGTCTGTTTTGTAATCATCTGTGTTCATATTGAAGATTGGTTTTTCTTTGAGTATTTTTACGTTTAGTTCACAAATATAAGATCTTAAATACAAAGAAACAATATCCTGATTGATTGGACTGGGTTTAAAACAATTAATGAACTGGATGTCCTTTTACATTACAATCCTTGACCTTATTTTTAGGTGACGAACGGCGGATATGGCAGCAATAGGTATAGATTATGGGACTTCGAATTCTGAGGTGGTGTATTTTGATGGTCAGCAGCATCATTTTGTTAAACTCGATCCAAGTCTAGAAGCAGCAAACAAGATTAGGTCTTCGGTGTTTATTTATTATAATGATGAGTTGCCTACACCTCCTATTTCTATGATTGAAGCGAAAATCTCGCAATTAAAGCGCGCTATTTCAGACAAGATTGATAAGGCCAAAGATGGCTATTACGAGGCTTCAGAACCAAGGGAGCAACGTATTCACAGCGAAAGGATAAATGAATTGCGCGCCGAGTTTCATGATGTCCCTGCTTTGCAAGAGCGTGCTATTGAACTTTTGTTGGAAAACATGACAGTACAAGATTTGCCGCTGCAACAGTTAGTTGAGACAGGTGAGTTTGCGTTTGGAGAAGAAGGATTTAGACGTTATTTAAAAACACCTGAAAAAGGTCGGCTTATCTATTCGCCCAAAAACTTTTTAGGTGCCAACCTAGTCGCAGGTCAGCATCAGGCGTTTGTTGGTTTGATAGCCAAACAATTAGAATTTTTCCGTTTAAGTGCCGAGCAGCAACTAGGTCAGTCTGTTGATACCGCAGTTATTGGTCGCCCAGTGCGCTTCCATGGCACTCGAGGGCAAGATGGGAACAACCAAGCTATCGATATCATGACCCAAGCGGCTGATATGGCAGGCTTCACTAAAGTCGATTTCCTTGAAGAACCGATAGCCGCTGCATATAAGATAGAACGCACGCTTGATAAACATACTAACGTGTTAGTGGTGGATATTGGCGGGGGTACGACTGATATTTGTTGCATTAAGTTGTCACCAGAAAAACTAGCCAATGTTGATCGCCAACAAGATGTCATGTCGGTAACGGGTACTCGTTTAGGTGGCATGGAATGTGACAAAAATCTAATCATAAAATCTATTGCGCCAACAATGGGACAAGGATTATTGATGTATAACGGTTTGCCGGTGCCACCTGCTTATTTTTCTGACATGTGCGCGGTAGATGACATTCCAAAGCTTAATCACTTTTTTTCGGATGAGTACTGGTTGGATATTGCTAATACAAAGTCCTTGGTGAAAGAGCCAAAGTTGTTAGAACGTTTGTTAGAAGTACAAGAAGAAAAACTATCAGCTAGATTAGTCAATTCATCACGATTAGCAAAAGAATTGCTTTCTTCAAAAGATGAAATCATCTTACCACTGCATTATATTGAGGAAGATTACGACGTAAAGCTAAATGTTGAGGAGCTTAAGCGTTCAATGCAATCTTGGTTATCTAGAGTGAAAAGTTTGGTGACCGAATGCCTAGAAAACAGCTCTGAACCGCCAGAGATGCTGTTTATAACTGGCGGTATGAGTTTGTCGCCTATTGTTAAAAAAGAGCTATTAGACATGTTACCTGGTTTGCCTCTTATGGAAGGTGATGCATTTAATTCTGTTTGTGAAGGCTTGGGTATTCAAGCGGCAAAATTATCCAATAATAGCTTAACTTAATCTATTGCTTATGACTCCCTAGCTTATTTTCCGCGATAGGTTAGGGGTGGTGATGTAAAGTTGGATTAAGGTTTGAAGTGTTCTTGTGCACGGATTTATAAGTTGTCTTCTATTTTAACAAATCTGTTGGCTCTTTGCTTTTTAAATATCAATGTATATGTATTGTTGCCTTAAGAAAGTAGTTCGATAGTTGGGCCCTTACAACTCGAAAATCTGGGCGTAAACAATAGCGATGAATAATAATTAGTTACTCAACAATTCATGTTTGATCATTTATGTCGTTTCTTTTTTGCACAGATACCATTAAAGTTGTTTGTATTCAAAGAAAGGAATACAAACAATGAAAACTTTGGGCATGCAACCTTCTCGTAGACAATTTATACAACAATTAGGTTTAGGCGTTGCTTGGTTAGGTTTAGCCACAAACGCGTCATTGGTATTTGCTAACCGCACAGCTATTTTACCTTTTCGCCAAAACGCTGCGTCACTATGGTTACATTACAATGAAAACTCTCTTGGCATGTCGCCCAATGCCTTATCAGCGGCAAAGTATGCCATTGAACGTTATGGTAACCGTTACCCAAGTGCGTCTGTTGATGAGTTTAAAGTTAAACTAGCAGACCATCACCAAGTTAAGCCTGAACAATTAATCTTTGGTAACGGTTCGACGGAAGTGTTACGAGCTATTGCGACCTATTCAGCTCAACAAAACGCGACTATGATTGAACCCTCTCCTACATTTGGTGCCCTCAAAGGTTATTGCAAGTCAGAAAACCTGAATGTCATTCAGGTACCAGTTGGGCAAAACTTCGAGATGAATATCGCAGCCATGAAAAAACGGGCAATGGCACAAACTGGCTTAGTGTTGATTAATATTTGTAACCCTAATAATCCCACTGGAAACATTATTGATTTCACAACCATGTTTGATTGGATAAACAATGCGCCAGAGACACATTTGTTTTTGCTCGACGAAGCCTATTTTGATTATGCTCAAGCCAACGCCCGTTATAAAAGTGGATTAGATTTAATTAACCAAGGTAAAGACAATGTTGTCATCAGCCGAACGTTTTCTAAAGTACATGGTATGGCTGGTATGCGCATGGGCTATGGTATTGCCACTGTAAAAACAGCCAATAAAATAAAGCCTTTTGCCGCAGGGTTTAACCTAAGCGCAGCGGGTATAGCTGCCGCATCTGCTGCACTTGATGACAAGTTGTTTTATAAAAAGAGTATTGAATACAACCAATTATCTAAATCGATTTTAGTCGATACCTTAAATGAATTGGAATTAGAATATGTACCCAGTGACACTAATTTTATTTTGCATAGAATAGGCTCTCCATTGGCTGATTATGCGGAACATATGCAGCAAAACGGCGTGCGTGTAGGCAGAAAAATGACTCTTGACGATCGCTGGAATCGTGTGTCGTTAGGCACCCCTGACGAAATGAAGATGTTTTCCCAAACCTTAAAAGCGTTTAGACAAAAGGGTTGGGTGTAGTCGCGCTCTTATTCGGAATAGAATACGCCCCCTTTTCCCAACTAAGTTATACGGAGTTTACACCCATCGATTGATAAATCGCTGTACCCAAAACTGTTAGAAGTTTATGGCTGTTGTAATTGTTTTTATGTTGGATACCAACGTAAATCAAACATAAATTATAATTGTCAATTTGCGATTTTATAATGATATTGACTAGTCAGTCATATATGTATAGTGTTCGTTTTTGTTAGTCTCTTTAAACTGATTCTTGGGATAGCCGTTGGTTAACAACATCAATAATATAAAAAACGAAAAAATTCTTGAGGCGGCAATAAAGTTGTTGTCCGTACAAGGAACGTCGGTGCCTACAGCCAAAATTGCGCAGCAAGCGGCAGTTTCAAATGGCACATTATTTAATTATTACCCTACTAAAAAAGCGTTGTTAGACGGTGTCTATCTTTCGATTAAAAAAGAGGTCTCAGCGCACGTGATCAACCAGGTTGCTAGGGAAACCAAACATATCGAGGATCTAGTTTTGTATCTGTGGCAGCAATACATCTCATGGGCGATGGCTAACACGCTGAAACAGCAAGTCGCAAGTCTACTTAGGGGATCCTTTGCGATTTCAGATGAGGCTAGAGCATCGGTTGATGAGATCTTTAGTTTCATCAATATAAAACTGGAAGAAGCACAAAACAAACAAATAATTCGCGATATGCCAACAGAGTTTTTGTGTGAAATCGCGGTGGCTCAAATGCTGGCCACCATACAACATGCGAAAATAAATGATTTTACTCGGCAACAGCTGAGCCAGTTAATTCAGCAAAGTTTTGAAGTGTATTGGAATGGTATTAAAACCTAACATGGTCTTTATGGTGGGAACTTATTTGGCCATGTTTACCCCTTTTATTGGTAAGACAATCTAGGCATACAATGACAATATGCACGATACGTTTTCTTGCAACGATATTTAAAACAAAGGTAAAACATGATTGAACTCAAGGTTAATGACCAAGTACAACAAGTTGATGTAGAAGCAGATACCCCGCTTTTATGGGTTATCCGCGAACAACTTAATCTTATCGGCACCAAGTTTGGCTGTGGTATGGCTCAATGTGGTGCTTGTACCGTGCATTTAAACGGCCAACCTATTCGCTCTTGCGTCACTCCTATCTCTGCAGTGGAAGGGCAAGCAATTACCACTATAGAAGGTATTGCGGATGACAACGGGAAGTTATCAAAAGTACAACAAGCGTGGATTGATGAACAAGTGCCACAATGCGGGTATTGTCAATCAGGTCAGATTATGTCTGCTGTGGCGCTGCTAAAAAGTAATCCCAATCCTTCTGACAATGACATTGACGCTGCTATGAGCGGTAATGTTTGTCGTTGTGGTATGTATGGCCGCATCAAAAAAGCAATCAAAAACGCTGCGTTAGTATAATAATTTTGCAAGGGGAAATGTTATGAGTAAATTGACGCGAAGAGCTTTTTTGACTGCAGGCCTGATTATCGGCGGTGGACTGATAGTTGGTGTGGCGATCCGTCCGGGTCACCGTACACCCAAGTTAGCAAAATTTATGCAGCATGATGACGAAGTACTGGTCAACGCATGGGTAAAATTACTTCCTGATAACAGTGTTACAGTCATCGTATCTCATGCTGAAATGGGACAGGGAGCACAATCAGCGCTCGCTATGATGTTAGCTGATGAAATGGACGTGGATTGGGACTCAGTCACAATAGAAGAGGCGCCTGCTCATGATGAATATGCCAATTTTCACATGGCTAGAGAATTTTTGTTACCTGGGAAGATGCCTGGTATTGTCAACCAAACTATCAATGGTGTGTTTCTGACGATTTCTAAAACTATCGCGCTGCAAGTCACAGGCGGAAGTTTTTCTATACGCTCAACTGGTGAGCGCGGTATGCGAGTGGCGGGTGCTGCTGCAAGAGAATTGTTGATGCAAGCGGCTGCGCAAGAATGGCAAGTTGCAGTGACTGAAATTAGAGCGGATAAAAGTTACCTGTATCATGATGCAACCGCCCGTAATGCACCCTATATAAAATTTGCCAAAACGGCTGCAGAGCAACAGGGTTCGGAATTCCCGATACTCAAAATACCTCAACAGTTCAACCTTATGGGCAATGAAGACATTCAGCGTCTGGATATTCCAGAAAAAGTAGACGGCACTGCTAAATTTGGCATTGATGTGGTGTTGCCTGGTATGAGATACGCAACGGTTAAAACGTCTCCGGTTTTTGGAAGCAAAGTCGAGATAATCGATGCATCCTCTGCTGAAAAAATGAAGGGCGTGATCAAAGTGGTGAATCTTGGTGATGGCGTAGGTGTTATTGCGGATAGTTATTGGCAAGCTAAAAAAGCTATCGCGGCAGTGACCGTTACTTATTCCGCTAGTGAATGGGATAACACCAGTACTGACAGCATCATGGCGCAATTTCGAACAGACATGGACAAAGCTGTCGCCAACGGCGATGAGGAAGAAGATTTTTCAGAGGGGGATGCTCGTAACGTCATCGAGTTAGCCGCTAGCGTTATCACAGCAGAATATAGCGTACCTTATTTAGCGCACATCACGATGGAGCCAATGAATAGCACTGCTTTAGTTAAAGACGGCAAAATTGAAGTCTGGGGTGGCACTCAAAACCCATTAGGCATTAAAGCCGCGATAGCAGAAGATTTAGATATCGATGCAGAAAATGTGGTGATCAACAATGTTTACCTGGGTGGCGGATTTGGGCGCAGAGCCATGAAAGATTATCCTATTCAGGCGGTAAAACTGGCTAGTGCTTTGCCTGGGGTGCCGGTCAAAATGATTTGGTCTCGCGAGGAGGATGTGCAACATGACTTTTATCGTCCTGCGATTGTAAGCCGTTTCAAGGCTGTGTTAGGTGATTCTGGTTTGCCAATTGCTTGGGAAAATCAATATGTTGATAAACATGAGCCTAAAGAGGCGCCGTACATTCCTTATCAGGTCGATAATCAGTTTGTGCATTTCATAGAAAGCCCAACACACATACCTTTTGGTCCATGGCGTAGTGTTGACCATTCCCAGCATGCGTTTTTTACCGAATCTTTTATTGATGAACTTGCTCATGCAGCAGACCAAGACGCGTTTCAATATCGACGGACATTGTTGCAGTCAGAGCCACGTTATCTGAAAGTACTTGATGCGGTTGCAAAAATGTCAGATTGGGAGCGCCCTCTACCTCTGGGGTGGGGGAGGGGAATTGCTATTCATGGTTCATTTAATAGTATTGTTGCCGAAGTGGTCGAAGTCGATATGTCTAGTGGCTCACTAAGAGTTGATAAGGTTTTTTGTGTCGCAGATGCAGGCTTTGCTTATTGCCCTAATGCGTTTAGAGCACAGATGGAAAGTGGTATTATTTTTGGTTTATCCGCTGCTATGTATGGAGAAATCACCATTAAAAATGGTGCAGTCATGCAAAGTAATCTGCATGATTATAAAGTGGTTAGAATGAATACTGCGCCAGATATTTATGTTGAAATTATCAATAGTGGTGAAAAAACTGGGGGTGCCGGTGAGCCCGGGACCCCGCCAATTGCACCTGCATTAACCAATGCTATATTCGCCGCTACGGGAAAGCGAATTAGGGAATTACCAGTTAAATTAGGTTGAGGACCCAGTATTTTTGAGGCGTCGTAGAATTAATTAATCAAATTCACTTTGCTTTCTCTGTAATGGTCTTGTCTAACATTTCAACAAGTTGCTCCCGAGTGTAACTATATGGACCCCATTGATTGAGCTCTACTAATTGGCGTAACTTTGTACTAATAGTATAAGCCTGCTCTTGCTGGTTTGGTGTAACCACATAGCGGCGCAAGGGTTTGTCATCGAATAATGCGTGCATAAAAGCTGCCGAAACTTCATCAGGCTTTTTATAAGAAAGTTCTCTTGCCGAAGTGTCAGTAAACATCTTTTGCATATCGGGAGTGATTTCTCCTCCTGCAGCTTTTACTTTGTCGAAAAAACGTAATACTCCACTGCGACGAATATGTGATTGGAAGTTGCCTGGCTCTATAACACTCACCATAACATCTAGCGGTGCCATCTCAAGTGCAAGCGCATCAGTAAATGCCTCAATCCAATGTTTGCTCCCACTGTAGGCACTGCCGCCTGCACGCGCTATTGTGCCTGCAATAGAGCCCGTGGTAGAAATGCGCCCTTTAGACTCAATAATTAAAGGAGAAAATGCTTTAGTAACACGATATACACCTTCTACATTAACGCGATAAACCATATTATGCTCTTCAATTGGCGTCTGAGATATTGCTCCACCGTTGCCAATACCAGCATTATTAACCAGTGCATAGAGTCCAGTATCGTTGTCTCGAATTAAGGCAAGAACAGCATCTATTTCATCCTGTTTAGTGACGTCGAGTTTGACCGCTGTAATATTGTTAATTGCATTAAGTGCACTTAGATCTTTGTCTTTTCTTGCACCGGCATAAACGTGATAGCCACTGCTTGCCAAGGTTTCAGCCAAATTACGGCCAATACCTGTAGAAGCGCCAGTCACCAGCACTGACTTCATTTTTATTTCTGGTTGACTGATAGCATGGGTTGGAACGCCAATTAAAAGAAGGGTTGTGACTAAAAAGTTAATAAAATGTTGAACACGGATCATGAAGTTTTCCTTACGTAACCACATTAAAGCGGAAAGAGTGTGAGTCATTAGTTATTAATAAACATTATCACTAATTTATATAAAAACCTTGTAGATATAAATTTATAAGGTGAATGGTTAATTATTCTAAAATTAGGAATGGAATAAAATAAAAGATAATTTATATGAATTTTGGGTAATCAGTCGGGAGTGATTTTATGTTTCTATATATGTATTGTGGGTCGAATTCACTGCACTAATTAGCGGTCAAAGGCGACTAACAAATTTAAGTTTAGCGTTGTTCCTTTGTTGCTAACTCCGTATGATTAGCTATACATTTAGACAGGATGAAATTCATTATGACAGATACCAATCCCAAAACTCCGCCAGCTGATTTTATGACCCAAGTACAATCCACCCAAACATTATGGGCATTACAAGACCAAGCCAGCGAAGGTTGGGTTGTTCTCGATTCAATTAATTTTGAAAACACCGATGTGATGCCCGTTTGGTCAAGCAAGGAATTGGCTAAAAGCCACTGCGTTGATGAATGGCAAGACTACATACCTATGTCTATTAGCCTTGCTGATTGGTTGGAGTTTTGGGTGGAAGACTTAGCCCAAGACAATGTATTAATAGGAGTGGAATGGCGTGATGGCGGCGAATACTTAGAATTAGAGCTTGCAGAATTTAGCCAGATACTGGCTAAGATAGAAACACTGTAAAATGTGATCGCAGGGCCAGATGAAAGGGGTAGAATTGAGGTGCCCCTAACACTCGATATAATTACTTTTTCCAAAGTGGTCTACCACACTAAAACATTATCCTAATTACACGGATTATTTTTGCCTTTAAATAGCCTACCTATCTTCAATTGATGATTAAACTATATAGTCAGGTATTAAACTCTGATGCCTTTAAACTGCTAATTCGATTTATGCTTGCTGCTAGTTAGTCAATCAGAGATTTGTTGGGTTTCATTCTATTGATTCCCTATATTATAAAAATTGACAGTGTCAATATAAGATATATTATATGTTGTCTATTATTTTAGACACTTAAACCGTGTTGTTCATCTCACAGATATGTTGATAAAAACTTTTATTTTTTAGAGGTTATTCTTCAATTTGTTAACAGAGCAATTGTTTGATGAACCACTGTTAAGCATAACATTAAGGGCTGTATGCCTAAGATATTGACCCCGGAAGAAATACTGTGTTTTCGTAATCGGATGTGTGATCAGGCGTTGGTGTCTTTTGGAAAGCATGGGGTAGAGGGGATTTCTTTACGCACATTGGCTGCTGATTTGTGCTGCAGTCGCACAACGCCTTACCGATACTTTAAAAATAAAGCTGATATTCTGGCGGCGTTAAGACAAAGAGAGTTTGGACGAATTGCCGATATTCTTGCAGCTGCACTGGAACAGCAGCCTGATACTAGCAAACAGTTAGAAGTATTATTGCGTGCTTATTTACAGTTTGCTATTCAATATCCGGATTCGTACCGAGTGATGTATAACGAAGCACAGCCAGACAGTGCAAAGTATAGTGAGCTGGAAGCTGAGATTTTTCGTAGTGCTGAACCCATGCGTCAGGTGGTGAATTGTTCTGTGGAAAACGGCACTATGATTGGTGATCCAGTGAATATTTTCTATGTGTTATGGGCAGGATTACATGGTCTGATTTCATTAAATTTGGCGTATTTGTAAGGCGATAAACGTAGCTTCGAAAACTTAGCCACAGCTATGATCCACTCATTGATCAGCGCGGTAAGCAACGAGTAGAGCTATAAAACCGGATTTGATCAACATTAACTTTTCAAAAGGTAAAAAAGTGTATAAAAATGCAGTCGCACTGTTTAGTCCGTTCAAACTTTCTAGCCCGTTCAAACTGTTTAGCCCGTCCAATTGCAAGGCCGAGTCATCTATATACACAATGGCTAAGTCAGCAACATTGCCTGAAACTATGTGTGCAAATATAGGATGGAAGTTTTTGGTCGGTGTCATGTTCAACGTTGAGTTTGTTGTTGGCCAAACTTTATTACAAGCCCTCAACAAAAATCATAAAACTATACAATATGAACTTGATCATTATTCAGGAGCAGTGCTTACGATCTTTTCGTAAGCCCAACCTTTATGTTGCCTTCTCATCCTAATAACGTCTTAGCCAAACGAACGCTCTTGTTAGCAGCAGCTGCTATGGGTTTTGCGCAAACCGTACTCTTTGCCATATTAGCACCTCTGGGGCGAGAAGTAGGCCTAGTAGAAGTGCAGATTGGCGCTATTATTTCTGCTTCTTCCTTAACTTTGTTTTTGGTTAGTCCCTTGTGGGGGCGTGCCAGTGATGTCTGGGGTAGAAGAAAAATCTTATTAATCGGTCTGTTTGGCTATTCTGTTGGCACCATAATGTTTGCTGGCGTATTTCAGGCTGCATTGTTAGGTTATCTTATTCCTGTAACCGCTCTTATATTATTAATTGTGACCCGTGTCGCTAACGCAACAGTGATGGCAGCAGTGTCTCCTTCAGCCAATGCTTACATGGCTGATATTACAACCGTAGAAGATCGTATTAAAGGTATGGGAGCCATCGGAGCTGCAGGCAATATTGGTTCAATATTAGGTCCTGCTATTGGCGGATTGCTCGCCAGTATTAGTTTGCTCACGCCACTATATTTCTCAGTTTTTTTAACGCTAGCCGCAGCTGTATTAACACTGTATGCCTTGCCGGAGTTGCCAAAGCCAGCGGTAATTAAAAAGCAACCAAGACTCAAATACACCGATGCAAGGATTTTCCCGCTTGTTGTCGCGGGTGTATTTTTGTTCATGGGTTTTGCCATTGTGCAACAAACCATTGCGTTTCGTTTTCAAGATGAGTTGGGGCTAAGCGGTATCGATACCGCTAAAATTGTCGGGATTAGTTTGATGTTTTCAGCTGCGGCAGCGCTCCTTGTTCAATTACTAGTGATACCTCGCTTATCTGTTAGGCCATTTGTATTGCTAAGAATATCTATGCCTATGATGATGATTGCTTTTGCCATGATGGCAATGGGCCATACTCAGAACATGTATATATTGTCTATGTGTATTCTGGGATTGGGCATGGGTCTTGCTGGGCCTGGATTTATGGCCGGTGCCTCTGTTGCTGTTTCATCCGAGGAGCAAGGTGCTGTGGCAGGTGTGGCAGGTTCCTGTCCACCTTTAGGCTTTACCGTAGGGCCCTTGTTTGGTTCTTATTTATATTCAATCGCTGGCGCACTTCCATATCGGTTTTCCTTCGCATGCTATTGCATATTGTTTCGCTTCACTCTTTTGTCTTAGTTCCTAAAATAGTTTTTGTTACTGGCTAACTATTCATATCTAAACCTAAACTTATTAGTTCTGTTTTTATTACATCTACACATTACGTCTTAATTCTTGTACATCATTTTCTGCAGTGA
>OOFU01000103.1_pt1 | contig 12046 bp, 8 predicted proteins | sample 1670361 | NCBI WGS metagenome assembly OOFU01 (sample SAMEA98145418, study PRJEB22522) | marine metagenome | biome: marine biome; feature: marine water body; material: sea ice | place: Arctic Ocean | collected 14-Sep-2015 | depth 1.3 m
CAAGTGCGCAGCCTACCTGAGAAGACACGCAAAGTGTTGCACGGTCGCCATCTGGTATCCAAACTGTTTCAACTTCCTGACCACCTTCTAGTTTTAAAGCAAACTTGATCGTACCGTCTGCTGCACTTTTTTGATAAGCAATTTCTGGCGCTTTGACTTCACATCGAGCTTGAAGTTTGGTCCGCAAGACCTTATTGAGGTTTGTCATTTGCTCGAAATCAGCTACACCTTGCTGGTAAATCCACTTCATGACTTGTTCAGCTCTAAAAGGCTTTTCTCCCATCTCATTAAAAAAGGCACGTAGACCTTCTCGAGTTAAATCGAGTAAGTTAATTTTTTTTGTTTGGGCAAATACCAATTCAGTTTTCACAATAAACCTCAATATACAGACTAATATGTCATTTTAACTGATTACACAGTTTTTACAGAACAGATAACCAAAACACCTCATAATGAATAATTTATGGGTGACTAGATTATTTACTAATAACACAAAAGGGAGCCTAAGCTCCCTTTGTTAAAATAGATGAAAACTTAACGAGTGCGTGGGCAGACTTCTTCATCACTAAAGAAGTAAGCAATTTCACGTGCTGCTGATTCAGGTGCATCTGAACCGTGACAAGCATTCTCATCAATTGAAATAGCATAATCAGCACGTAAGGTTCCTGCTAACGCTTCATTTGGGTTGGTAGCACCCATGATTTCACGATTTTTTAAAACAGCATTTTCGCCTTCCAACACCTGAACCATAACTGGACCAGAGGTCATGAAAGAAACCAAAGCAGCAAAAAAAGGACGTTCGCTGTGTTCTGCGTAAAACCCTTCTGCTTGCTCTTTGCTCAAATGTAACATTTTCGAAGCGACTAATCTAAGACCAGCAGATTCAAAACGATTGTAAATAGCACCGATAACATTTTTAGCAACTGCATCAGGTTTTATAATAGAAAAAGTGCGCTCTAAGGCCATTTTCTTAACTCCAGTATTTGTATTATTTTTGTCTTAATATTTGACCCTAATGGACAGATAAAACGACAGATAAAATTTCGCGCGGATTATATGCAATTAGGCGGCAAATACCTAGTATAGATTGCAAATTATTCTGTTACCCCTAAAATCAAGTCTTGTTTATTTTAGAGACGAGGTGATCTTGATTAAATTTTTAATACTTATTCCTGTTGTGTTGTGTCTGATTTGGATTATGTATTTGAAAAAAATGGCTTACAGCTTAGGTGACGGCAAACAAGGCTTTATTTATATTTTCATTTTTTGTGCTGTGATTGCATTTTTTTACGGCTCTTTGTTGTGGATAACTGAATGATGTCGGAAAACAATAGCTGAATAGATGTTTGTGTAGCTAAATGGAAATCAACATAATAAAAAAGAGCGGCAAGCGCTCTTTTTTTTCATAAACACAGAAAATTATTGATAGATCTCAATATCTGCCTGCGCTTTCAAAGACTCGATTACAGCCCCATATAATGCTTGTGATTTGCTTGATGCTAGTCGGCCTTGTAACGACGTTATTTGCTGAACGTTTGCTTCCGCAGCTGCATTAACTTGAGAAAGTTGTACTAGACTTATATCCCCGGTCACTAAATCAACTACTGTTGTATCTGTCACAGATAGCTTAAACAATGCATCAACAATATTTTGAGACAGATTAGCATCGTTACGAGTCACAGCTTTCTGTACTTTCCAGCTTAACTCCAGTGCAGCTAATTTATCACTCACATCCGAACCTTCAGACAAAGCAGTTTTCACAACTAAAGCCCAATCCCTTGCAGCACGCTGTGTGGCTTGTGCAGACAAATTCTGTTGAATATCCTGTTCAACTTCTTCTATACTTTTAGTCCGCTCGGGCTCATGGTCGGCGACTCTTACAACCATTATGTGGTTACTACCTAACTCTAAAACTTTACTGTTTACCGCATCTTCGATCAGTTCAAAGCTGAAGGCACTGGCTAGCACGTTAGGATTAGACAACGCTTCTGGTGCATTTGCACGCTCAAACATGTCTGTAGTAATGATATCTTTACCAGCAATGCCTGCAACTTCGTCAATACTGTCAGGTATTTCGAAGGCCACTTCTGCAATCCTTTGACGTACCTCATAAAAACGGTCTTCTGCTTTGTAAGTTTTAACTTTGAGTGTTATTTCTTCTTTGACGTTTTCGAAATCATTAACTTTCTCTGATTTAACATCGATTAACTTAATTATATGATAACCAAATTCACTTTTAACAATACCACTTACGTCGCCTTGATTAGCTAGTGTAAATGCTGCATCTTCAAAAATGGGATCCATGATTCCTCTGCCAAACCAACCTAATCCTCCACCATTCTCAGCACTAAACGTATCGCTTGAAAATGTTTTAGCTAATTCAGAAAAATCCTCTCCAGCTTGTATTTTGACCAATACCTCTTCCGCTTTTGTAACGATTGCATCGTCTTGCTCTTCACTTTCAAATAAGATGTGCGCAACTTCACGTTCTTCGCTAGTACTGTAATCAATAATATTTTGTTGATAATATTCTAAAAGTTCATCTTCGCTGACATCTATATCAGGTAATAAATCTTTAAGTGTAAGCTCTACAAAAGACAAACTTACTTTTTGTTGTGTATCGAACTGGCTAATATTACTTTGATAATAATTTAAAATCTCATCATCACCGATTTCAATTTCTGCCGAAAATTTTACCGCAGGAACATTCAAATAACGTACATCGCGTGTTTGCTGTTGCATAATGAAGGCTGAATTTGCCTCACTTGATAACGCAAATTCAGTTCCCATTAGCGATTGTGAAAGTTGCCTACGCACCATATCAATGCGCATATAATCTCTGAAATTGTTTGTTTGAAAGCCAGCTTGGCGTAAAAGAGCAAGATAACGATCATTATCAAATATGCCATCAACCTGAAACTCTTTCATGCCAACAATCGCTAACTTAATTTGCTCATCACTGACCCTTAAGCCTAAATCTTGAGCAGCTTGGTCAAGAAGCTTTTCACTGACGAGCCGATCTAAAATGCCACGGCGGAAATTTTGTAGATATGCAGTATCACTTGCCAAAGTAGCAAAGGCTTCTCCAAACTGAGACTCCATTCGTGAACGTTCGTTTTGATAGGCACGTTCTAGTTCGTCTAAGCCTATTTCATCACCATTTACATTGGCCGCAGCACCAGATGCGGATGAGTTGATGTAACTCCCTACCCCTGCAAATACGAAACTTAAAATAACTAATACTAAGATACCCATGGCCCAAGGGCCTTGTGATCCTTCTCTGATTCTTTCCAACATACTAAAGTCCAAACTCCAAATGAGCTGTTATTGATAAGTACTAAAAACACCAAAATTAGGTTGTCTTAGTCGCAAGCGGACAAGATTATATACCAACCGAGTTCATTTATTAATGATTGTTCGCAGTGAATTAAAAAATACCTAGCTAGTTTCAATAAAGTTTAAACAAGACCAACACAAACCGCACAAAAACAAAAGGCGATGATAAATCATCGCCTTTTAAAATAAATTAGCTAATTGACTAGTTACAAGCGTCTTTTAATGCTTTACCAGCTTTAAACGAAGGTACCTTAGCTGCTGAAATCTGAATAGTCTCACCCGTTTGAGGGTTACGACCACTGCGTGCTGCACGCTCACGTACCGAAAATGTTCCGAAACCAACTAAAGCAACTTGATCTCCATCTTTAAGTGCTGTAGTTACAGCCCCAGTTAATGCATCTAATGCACGACCTGCAGCCGCTTTAGAAATGTCTGCACTCGCAGCGATGGTATCAATAAGATCTGACTTATTCACAATATGAACCCCTTCAATTGTTATTATATTTGCGGCCTACATTAAGCAGAGCCAAACGTTTTTTTACACCTGAAACTAAGACCCAGGCTATATTTATATTCTCTTTAACTTCCAAGGAATCGCTTCAATCCCTTTCGCGACAAGGCCTTAAGCGAATCTGAGTTAAAGGCTACCATAACTATTTATTTAGTGAAGCACTTAAATAGAAAAATAATCAAAAAAAATCGACAATTTGCTTATTTTTTAACCTTTTTCACTTCGATTGGCTTAAATTTCTCTGGGTGCTCAGCTAAAGCCAGAGCTAGGACTTCATCAATCCACTGTACAGGGTGAATATTTAAATCTTTTTTTACATTATCAGGGATCTCTTCTAGATCACGTTCATTCTCTTTAGGAATAATCACTGTTTTGATACCACCTCGATGTGCAGCAAGTAATTTTTCTTTAAGACCACCAATAGGCAATACCTCACCCCTCAGTGTAATTTCTCCTGTCATAGCTACGTCACATCTAACTGGGTTACCCGTTAAGGTAGAAACTAATGCCGTGCACATAGCAATACCAGCACTAGGACCATCTTTAGGTGTTGCACCTTCTGGTACATGTACGTGTATATCGCGTTTCTCATGAAAGTCGTTATTGATACGCAGTTTGTCTGCTCGGCTTCTCACAACTGTCATAGCGGTTTGTATAGACTCTTGCATCACATCACCGAGAGAACCAGTAAAGGTCGTTTTTCCTTTTCCAACTACAGAAGTGGTTTCTATTGTCAACAAATCCCCACCTACTTGTGTCCAAGCGAGTCCTGTTACCTGCCCTATTTGATTGGTTTTATCGGCCTTTCCATAGTCGAAACGTTGAACACCCAAATATTCATTCAAATTGTCTTGGTTAACCAGTACCTCAGTTATATTCTTCCCCAACAAAATATTCTTAACTGCTTTACGACATATCTTAGAAATTTCTCTTTCTAAGTTTCTGACACCTGCTTCCCGTGTATAGTAACGAATGATTCCAATAATGGCACTTTCATCAATGACTAGTTCGCCTTTCTTTAGGCCGTTACGGGTTATCTGTTTATCGACTAGATGTTGAGTTGCAATATTCAATTTTTCATCTTCCGTATATCCGGATAGATGAATAACCTCCATGCGGTCCAATAAAGGTCCAGGAATATTCATGGTGTTAGAAGTAGCAACGAACATAACATCTGACAAATCATAATCAACTTCTAGGTAATGATCGCTAAATTTGTTATTTTGTTCCGGATCTAAGACCTCTAATAATGCAGAAGAGGGATCACCTCGCATATCGGATGACATTTTGTCTATTTCATCGAGTAAAAATAACGGATTTTTAACCCCTACCTTAGCCATTTTTTGTACCATCTTACCAGGCATAGAGCCTATGTAGGTTCGACGGTGCCCCCTAATTTCGGCTTCATCACGGACGCCTCCTAGTGCCATACGTACATATTTTCTACCCGTAGCTCTGGCGATAGACTGACCTAGTGAAGTTTTACCCACACCAGGTGGCCCAACTAAGCAAAGAATCGGTCCTTTGAGCTTTTTCACTCGTTGTTGTACTGCTAAATACTCAATGATTCGTTCTTTAACTTTATCTAAACCATAATGGTCATCATCTAATATTTTATCAGCAGCCGCTAAGTCTTTTTTGACTACGCTTCTTTTCGCCCAGGGTACACTTGTTAACCATTCAATATAGCTTCGAACAACAGTCGCTTCCGCTGACATTGGCGACATCATTTTTAACTTGGCCAATTCTGAAGTTGCTTTTTTCTGAGCCTCTTCTGACATTTTGGCATCAGCAATTTTTTGTTTTAGAGCTTCAAACTCGTCAGGCGCTTCATCAAGTTCACCTAACTCTTTTTGAATGGCTTTCATTTGCTCATTCAAGTAATACTCTCGCTGACTCTTTTCCATTTGCTTTTTAACACGGGTGCGTAATTTTCTTTCCACCTGTAGCAAATCAATTTCACTTTCCATCAGTGCCATCAGATACTCTAGGCGCTCAGTGATACCGCTCATCTCAAGCACTTTTTGTTTTTCTGATAACTTAAGAGGCATATGGGCTGCCATTGTATCAGCTAACCTCGCAGCATCTTCAATGCCACTCAACGAAGTTAGAACTTCGGGTGGTATTTTCTTATTAAGTTTAACATAACCTTCAAACTGAGAAATCGCCGAACGAATCAAGACTTCTTGATCTGATTCAGCTAACTCTGTTTCTTCTGAGCTGAGTACATCAGCGATAAAAAAATCTTCGGTGCTAACAAACTTATCAATTTTGCCACGTTGATTACCTTCAACTAACACCTTGACAGTACCATCAGGCAGCTTAAGCAGCTGTAAAATGGTCGCGACAGTACCAACAGTGAATATGTCAGTTGTTTCTGGCTCGTCAACAGCGGCATCCTTTTGCGCCACTAAGAAGATTTGTTTGTCTTTTTCCATCGCTGCTTCTAGACAGCGGATAGATTTCTCGCGCCCAACAAATAATGGGATAACCATGTGTGGGTAAACCACTACATCTCGTAATGCCAAAACAGGCATTTCAATGCGATCTTCTCGCTTTTTAGTCATACTTGGTCTCGTATTAAGTCGATTAACATTACATACATGCGATATATATGGGGTTGGGCTGTTAAAGTTCAAATGAAAATTCAAATAAAGCAGAATTAAGTACAGTTGATATATAGCTTAGCAATATATCCTTGCCATTAAAAAAGGCTCTTTCGAGCCTTTTTTAATATTTATTCTGAAGCGACTTTTTTATCAACACCGCTGTCGTAAATCAGAATGGGTTTTGATTCACCACGAATAACTGTTTCATCAATCACAACTTTACAGACATCTGACATTGATGGCAGGTCATACATTGTGTCAAGTAATACAGCTTCAACTATAGAGCGCAACCCTCGCGCTCCAGTTTTACGTTGCATTGCTTTCTTAGCAATAGCCTGCAGAGCATCTTCACGAAACTCAAGTTCAGTATGTTCCATTTCAAATAACGCTGAATACTGTTTAGTCAGTGAGTTTTTTGGTTCACGTAAAATTTGAACCAGGGCTTCTTCACTTAGCTCTTCAAGGCAGGTTAAAACTGGCAAACGTCCTATGAACTCTGGAATAAGACCGTACTTAATTAAATCTTCAGGCTCTACCTTTTTAAGTAGTTCGCCTTCTATAGATTTTTTGCTGGTACTTTTTATTTCTGAAGCGAATCCAATACCAGTTCCAATATTAGCACGCTGTTCTATTACTTTATCCAAACCAGCAAAAGCACCACCACAAATAAACAATATCTTAGATGTGTCTACTTGCAAAAACTCTTGCTGTGGATGTTTTCTACCACCTTGAGGAGGAACGGAAGCAACAGTGCCTTCAATTAGTTTTAAAAGTGCTTGCTGAACACCTTCACCAGAAACATCTCTGGTTATAGAAGGATTATCTGATTTACGAGAAATCTTATCTATTTCATCGATATAGACAATACCGCGCTGGGCTTTTTCAACATCATATTCACATTTTTGTAAAAGCTTCTGAATGATGTTCTCGACATCTTCACCAACATAACCGGCTTCAGTTAATGTTGTTGCATCTGCCATAGTAAATGGCACGTCTAACAACCTTGCAAGTGTTTCAGCTAATAACGTTTTACCACTACCGGTTGGGCCCATTAGCAAAATATTACTTTTGCCTAATTCGACACCTTCATGAACATCGCCATTTCTTAAACGTTTGTAATGATTATAAACTGCAACAGAAAGCACTTTTTTAGCGTGCTCTTGTCCAATCACATATTCATCTAGATGAGCGTGAATTTCTTTCGGCGTTGGTAAATCATCTTGCTTCTTTTTGGGCGCGATTTCTTTTATTTCTTCTCGAATGATGTCGTTACATAAATCAACACATTCATCACAAATGAAAACCGACGGGCCAGCAATTAATTTTCTTACTTCATGCTGACTTTTACCACAAAACGAACAATACAAAAGTTTATCGCCATCGCTGCTTTTTTTATCACTCATTTACAATCTTTTCCTGTATCAAATTGACTCTACCTTTAGAGAGCTTCATTGCTGGTTGAATTTAGTCAACTCTAAGGCTTATCACAGAGTCACATTATCATTTTTCGCTTTTAGTATCAGCCTGATTAGTATCGGGTCTACTCGATAACACTTGATCAACTAATCCATAATCCACTGCATCAGTAGCACTTAAAAAATTATCCCTGTCAGTATCTTGAGCAACTTTCTCATACTCTTGACCAGTATGTTGCGCCATCAAACGATTCATTTTTTCTTTTATGGATAATATTTCTTTAGCATGAATCTCAAAGTCTGAAGCTTGTCCTTGAAAACCACCTAAAGGCTGATGGATCATAACGCGAGAATTAGGTAAACAATAACGCTTACCTTTTTCGCCTGCTGATAACAAAAAGGCGCCCATACTGGCAGCCTGTCCGATACAAACTGTACTGACGTTAGGTTTAATAAAATTCATAGTATCGTAAATAGCCATACCCGCTGTAACTGAGCCACCAGGAGAATTAATATATAAGAAAATATCTTTTTCTGGATTTTCAGCTTCTAAAAATAGCAACTGAGCGACAATAAGATTAGCCATATGGTCTTCGACTTGACCGACTAGGAAAATAACATTCTCTTTAAGCAAACGAGAGTATATGTCATATGAACGTTCACCTTTGGCAGTTTGTTCAACAACCATCGGAACTAACGCATTTGTAGGATCAAAAGGTGTATTCATCATAATTTCAATTTCTTCACAAATAAAAAAGCTCGGTAGTTACCGAGCATTTAAGCAGTTGCAGACTAGATAAGTCAATTAACAATAAGCAAATTATGCCTGTTTGTTCATGATCTCATCAAATGATTTCTTAACTTCTTTAACTTTGGCTCGTTCAAGCAATAATTCAACCGCTTGTTCTTCCATAGCAACATTGTTCATTTGTTGCATTAATTCATCGTTTGTTTTGTAGTACTCGACCACTTCCTTTGGGTCTTCATAAGCGGATGCAGCTGTTTCAATCAACACATCAACCTTGGAAGTATCAACTTTTAGTTCATTAGTTTTGATAACTTCACCTAACAACAAACCAATACTCACACGTTTACGAGCGTTTTCTTCAAACAGATCAGCTGGAAGCTCTGGCATGTTGTCAACGTTGCCACCTTGTTGTTGACTAAAACGTTGCTTTGCTTGTTCACGAAGAGAATCAATTTCTTGGTCGATTAATGCTTTTGGCAAATCGATTTGATTTTTTTCAAGTAAGCCAGCAATGACTTGTTCTTTTACTGACGCTTTTAAGGTTTGCTCTAACTCGCGTTGCATATTTTTGCGCACTTCAGCATGAAGCGCTTCGATATCGCCGTTTTCAATACCAAAAAGTTTTGCAAACTCTTCGTCTACTTTAGGTAAGTCTAATTGTTCTACTTTTTTGATTGAGATTGTGAACTGTGCAATTTTACCCTTTAACTTTTCAGCATGATAATCGTCTGGGAAAGTAACATCCGCAATAACCTCATCGCCTGTTTTGTTCCCAACAATTGGCTTTTCAAAGCCAGGAATCATGCGGTCTTTACCCATTTCAAGAGCGAAATCTTCAGCCTTACCACCATCAAACTCTTCACCATCGATAGTTCCGATAAAATCAATAGTAACCTTATCGTCTTTCTTAGCTTTTCGTTTAACTTCTTTATAATTGGCGTGTTGCTTACGCAGCGTGTCAATCATATTACTCAAATCTTTATCAGTGATGGCTACTACTGGTTTCTCAACATTAATCTTATCGACATCTTTTACTTCTACATCTGGATATACTTCAAATGCGGCAACATATTCTAAATCTTTACCATCTTCATCCGTTTTCAATTCAAAACTAGGCATGCCTGCAGGAGTAATCTTTTCCTGTGTAATAGCTTCATAAAAATTGCGCTGCATCACTTCACCAGCAATTTCCTGACGCACGGCTTGACCATAACGTTTTTTAATAACGTTTACAGGAACCTTACCAGGGCGAAAACCATTAATTCTTTGGGTTTTTGCTAATTGCTGTAAGCGAGACTTAACTGCTGAATCAATCGATTCAGCAGGAACGGTAATAGTAAGACGGCGTTCTAGGCCTTTGTTCGTCTCAACGGAAACTTGCATTCTGATACCTCAATTGTGCGCATACTTGCGCTTATAAATGATGACTAATCGGCTTTTATCGGCGCAAAATAATTATTGTGACGGATACATTTGTTGCTTCCGAATATCCTGACCAAAGAAAATACTCTTCTTTCTAGACAGGACAGCCTGATAAAAAGACGCAGTAGTATAGCGATAGCGATAACGCAAGTCGAGGGTAAAATAACCTGCCTCGGAATAGTATTACTGCCAAGTCCAGTTGCAAACCAATAACCTTAAGCATAATGTGGCTTAAAAAAAGCTAAATAATGATGTTATCGAAGATTTTCAAAACCGTATACAAAATACACTTCATTAAACTTTTCTCATAAAAATGAGTCAGCTAGGTCGGAATGTTATTATTAGCATACATGACTACGTTATATTTAGAAGCGAGACAACCTAAGACACACACTCGATAAGCCTTACGTTGCAGTACTGACGATCTGATGCACAAATTAATAAGATATCCATACCAATTTCACAAAATAATTTCAGAAAATTTCAATTAGCGGTTTAAAAAATAATTTAGTCATTTCAAAAATGAAAATTTAAAAAAGTGACCAAACGGGAATAAACGAACAATCATCGGAACAATCACTGCAATTTTATAATGTAACAATCTCAAAAATTACTGTTCATCAAATTTTACTACTCACTTTTAGAAAAAGGCGCTTAGTAAGTTCTAACTAGCGACGATTCGGACAAATCGTTGTAGACTGAATCAATTTAACCCTCATAGAGTATAAATGTTCATTAAAATTACTTAATTGAAGGCTTTTGTATTGAAGGGTTTTGTATTGAAGGATTTTGTGAAGATATAAAATTTTGGGAAATGGTCGGTGAGACAGGATTCGAACCTGCGACCCCTTGGACCCAAACCAAGTGCGCTACCAAGCTGCGCTACTCACCGATTTACGTAAAATCATGTTGTTTTTTGATTTAATGCAAACACTTATCACACAACATACATAATTATAAACTGGGGTCATTGAATGTTTTAAGCCAGGTACATTTGGAATCGAATGAACCTTAAATGGTGCGGAAGGAGAGACTCGAACTCTCACGCCGTGAAGCACTGGAACCTAAATCCAGCGTGTCTACCAATTCCACCACTCCCGCATACCTTTATCCTAACAAGATAAAAGTGGTGGCTACAGCGGGACTCGAACCTGCGACCCCATCATTATGAGTGATGTGCTCTAACCAGCTGAGCTATGTAGCCACTAATCACTCCGTCTCCGAAGTGGCGCGTATTATGCTGATCTAGCTTTTTCTCGTCAACCGTTTTATGACATAAAATGTCTGTTTGGTTAGATACTAAGCAAGAAGCTGAAGTTTTGTTTGTATGAAAGTCAATATGATATCGTTTAGTGATATCATTAGTGCTTAAGCTCAAGGCAAAACGTATATTTTGGGCAACATTCGCTTATCTAATTAAATGAATTCGTATTTTTTACAGTGCTATGTCATTAGATAATTTGAGGTTTGCTCCTCAAATTATGCTTTAAACGTGTTTTGTTTATTATTTTTTTATACAAAACATTCGAAATAATGATTAACATTTATTACACAATTAGGGGTAACAATATGAGTAGTCGTTCACTGTATTATAAAGGTTATGCGGCCCGGATTGAGTTTAGTGCTGATAATGACCACTTTATTGGTCGCATAGCTGGGATTAACGATCAGGTAGAATTTTATGCTGATAACGTATCAGATCTAAAACTAGCGTTTGCAGTGGCGTTGGAAGATTATTTAGAAACGTGCATAAGAGTCGGAATACATCCGTCAAAACATTATTCTGGAAAGTTAATGTTGCGTATGCAGCCAGAAATACATACAGCGGTAGCGAAGGCCGCGCAGTTAAGCGGTAAAAGTATTAATCAGTGGGTGTCACAAGCACTTAGTAAAGCAGCGGGCATCTAGAGATCCAACGAGGTAGTTGTTCGAGCATTGTTTTGAGTCAATTATACACATAACATAAAAAGCAGGTAGGATCGTTACAGAGTTCAGCCCGCCAAGT
>OOFU01000104.1_pt1 | contig 12024 bp, 9 predicted proteins | sample 1670361 | NCBI WGS metagenome assembly OOFU01 (sample SAMEA98145418, study PRJEB22522) | marine metagenome | biome: marine biome; feature: marine water body; material: sea ice | place: Arctic Ocean | collected 14-Sep-2015 | depth 1.3 m
CTTCACAACTCGGTCAATCATGCTACTTGATACTAAGGTTTTACCTACTTTGACATCTTTTGGCCAATCTGTTCTGTATTGATATAAATATTGAATGACCACCGCTAAGTAATGATTGGGGTTCATTAAGCCACTTTTTGGGGTCACTATACCGTGACGATCAAAATCAGGATCGTTGCCGAAGGCCACATCAAATTTTTCTTTCAATTTAATTAAACCAGTCATAGCGTATGGTGACGAGCAATCCATGCGGATTTTCCCGTCTTTATCTCGATGCATAAAACCAAATTGTTGATCAACATTACGGTTGACCACTTCAATATTTAATCCATAACGTTTGGCTATTTTGTCCCAATAACCCAGACCAGCTCCACCTAGTGGGTCTGTGCCTAAGACTAATCCGGCTTTTGCAATGGCTTGCATATCGATTACTTGGTCGAGCTGGTCAATATAACCTTCAGAAAAATCAATTTCTGTTACGAAAGCAGAGTCATAGGCGGCAGCCAAGCTCATACGTTTCACATCAGCCATGTCATTGCTGATGATCTCATTTGCACGTTGTTGAATAAGATTAGTGACGTCGCTATCTGCAGGTCCACCATGCGGTGGGTTGTACTTGAAACCGCCGTCTTCTGGTGGGTTATGTGATGGCGTGATCACCACACCATCGGCTTGGTCCTTCGTTGAATTATCGCCATGATGCAAATTATGCTGTAAAATAGCATGCGATATGACAGGTGTTGGAGTGTAACCACGATCTTCTTGGACGACTAAACTGACACGGTTTGCCGCTAATACTTCGACTGCTGTTGAAAACGCGGCTTCAGATAACGCATGTGTGTCCATCCCCATATATAGCGGGCCTGTAATATTTTGGTCTTGTCGGAATTCTGCTAGCGCCTGACAGATAGCAGCAATATGCATATCATTAAAGGTATTTAAAAATGAGCTTCCACGATGCCCCGACGTACCAAAAGACACAGCCTGAGTAATATCACCTTTTGTTGGTTGATTGGTGTAATAGGCACTGGTCAACTTTGCAACATTGACCAACTGCTCTTTACTCGCGGGTTTTCCTGCTTCTGGATGAAGAGCCATAATGATCCTTGTTTTTTATTTAATGTGTTCAGGGGCAAATATTGAAATCAACTGTTCTATTTCAGATAAATTAAATCCCACCTGCTCAGCCACTTCTTTGAGCATGTTAATTTTCTTAACCGTATTGTTATTGGTGATTACCCAATAATCAGAGCCAGGCACGTTTTTAGGATTAGTGCTACTACCCGTCGCCAACAGTGTATTTTTATCGGTAGCAAAATATGTTCTATTACGCCCACTCATACCCAATACCTTATTGAATTTATGGGAATTATGTTTGTGGATAATCGATAAAACCAGTAACCATCTTTCCACCATTTTAGGAATAGCTTGTAACTGTTGTCCTTCGAGTTCGCTAAATACAACCGAAGCCTGGCAAGCCTCAGTTGTACTATCTGCTAAGTTGGCATTATTATCACTAGAAGAATAGTTAGATGTTCCTGCAATAGCATGGGTATCCTGCCTAGGGGAAGTTAGCGATTGAGGCATAACTAACCGGCGTAAAATATCCGATGCACTTTCACCTATGTCTTGAGTTTGTGAAGCAATAAAGTGGTAAAGATCGTCTTCTATTTGAATACTTTTCATTAATTTAATTTTTAAAAGGTGCACATAGTTAATATTATACGGATTGACGCAATCAATTCATCGATTAATTCAATTTCATACATAAGTATTAGCTAAACCACCAAAAAATAGGCACATTTACGTTAAAATACTTAATTGCCCATTAAAATTGATCATTTGGACAACATTACCTTATGCTGCATAATAAATTGGCTATGGCCATAGAGCAATCCTGTCAGATATTAATTGGCAAACAACAACAAGTTAAATTGGCACTAACGTGTTTGATAGCCAACGGGCATTTGTTAATCGAAGATTTACCCGGCATGGGCAAAACCACCCTGTCACATACTTTAGCTAAAGTATTGGGCCTAGAATATTCGCGTATTCAGTTCACATCAGACTTGTTACCTGCGGACATGTTAGGTATCAATATTTTTGATAATAACGAACAAACGTTCCGTTTTCACCCAGGGCCAATTTTTAACCAACTGGTATTAGCGGATGAAATTAATCGGGCAAGTCCTAAAACTCAAAGCGCATTGCTTGAGGCAATGGAAGAAAGACAAGTCAGTTTAGATGGTAAAACCCGCCTACTACCCTCTCCATTTTTTGTAATCGGCACACAAAACCCAATGCATCAGTCAGGCACATATCCTCTTCCAGAGTCACAGTTGGACCGGTTTTTAATGCGAATTCAGTTAGGATATCCCGACAGAGAAGCAGAAAAAAGCATGTTGAAAACTCAACAGAGCAATATTCAACACGAATTAGAAACGGTAATGGATATTTCCGAATTTATTGAGTTACAAGATGCAGCACGACAGGTATATGCCTCGGATGAATTGCTCAATTATATTTTACGTTTAGTCACCTTTAGTCGTGAAAGTAATCAATTTGCTAATCCGTTATCTCCACGAGCGACCAAAGCGCTGTTAAGTTCTGCTAAAGCATGGGCCTTTATCAATGATAGAGACTTTTTAATTCCAGAGGACGTGCAGGCCATACTACCAGCAGTTGCTGAACATAGATTACGCAGCGCTTCAAGTGACTTCAGCACTCAGGGTAGCTTGAGCAAAATTTTGCTCGAAGCTATCGATCCTATTAAAGCGTAGATTCTGTTATGGTTTTTCTGTTATGAGAGTACTTCGAAATTACTGGAACAGATGGCTAAATAAGCGTATCCCAGAGGCCACGCAACATCACTTAAACCACTATAATATTTTTATTTTCCCAGCTAAATTTGGCCTATCGTTTTTATCTTTATGTTTGTTGCTATTTTTGCTTGGCACTAACTACCAAAACAACTTGATGTTGTTACTGTGCTATTTTTTATTGGCTTTACTTTTAGTCAACTTATTGGCTAGCTATATCAACTTTGCCCGTATCGATTTACAAATTGGTAAGTGCCCCGAAGTGTTTGTGGGTGATGATTTGAATGTACCTCTGTGGTTAAACGCCAACAATAATGACATTTTTCCTACAAAGGGATTACTCAACTTTACGTTTCAAATAGATAAACATCAATTCAATAGAAAAACCAAAACTCAACGTAATCAGCCAAACACACAAGTTGATGCCGATGCATTTTCGAATCCAATTAACTTAAGTCAAAAATGCCAAAAACGTGGAAAGTTAGTACTAGCTAGAGTCACAGTAGAAAGTTTTTATCCCTTGGGATTTTATCGTTGTTGGACACATTTGGCTTTTATCCACGATGTGACCGTTTTTCCTAAACCTATACCTTGTGAGATTCATCTGCATGTTAGTGACCACAATATAGCTAAAAAAGATGGTCAATTAATTAGTGAACAATCTGGTCACGATGATTTCTCTCATCTCAAAGCCTACCAACCAGGCGAACCACTAAACCATGTCGCTTGGAAACAATTGGCTAAAGGCAGGGGCATGGTCAGTAAACAATTCACTTCCGTTGGCCATCATATAGGTTGGCTAAAACTATCCTCTGAATATAAAAACCAAATCCCATCGCAACCCAAAGCAGAGTTAGGAAAGTCAGATAAAACTAACTTGGATAAGGAGCTTGGCGAATTGTGTTATCAGGTGATTGAATTAAGCCGAACTCAGCGAACGTTTGGCTTGGATTTAGGCGCGCAGTGTATTTCACCAAACAGTGGAGCTGAACATCGACGTACGTGTTTACATGCACTCGCATATTTCCCTAATGGGGAACAGTAATTATGTTTACCCGCTACAAGCAAAAAATTAATAGTGCAGCTATCACACGATCTTCCAGTAATATTGCATTGTTATTGCTGGCGGTGGCATTAGTATTTGTCAGTTTTAGTCTTTTTGCTTCAGTACTCACGTGGATATTACTATTGGTTGTTTGCGGTGCTGTAATCAGAACAGCAATTTACTGTGACATTTACAAACACTTACCGTCTATTCGCACCTTAAATTTGTTAGCTGTGTTAAGTGTTCTAGGCCTTATTTATACCGCATTGAGTGTTGGTTTACTGTTAGGAATGGTTAATTTATTGGTCCTAGCTTGTGCGTTGAAACTCATGCAAATGCGCAGTCGAAAAGATGTATACCAGCTGGTCATCAGTTTATTTTTTCTAATTGGTTGTGGTTTTATTTTTAATCAATCAATCGGCTTCAGCTTATTTTATGCTTTTATGTGTTTGCTATTATTATTAAGTTTAGCTTGTTATCACGCTCCATCGATAACAATAAAAAAACACTTAACCCATATCTCTATGCTAAGTATTCAGGCATTACCAATAGGCTTTATGATGTTTTTGGTACTACCACAATTGCCTCCACTGTGGCACACACCAAAAGCCAATGGTGCACAAACAGGACTATCAGAACAAATGACCCCTGGAGATATTGCAGTTCTTTCACAGTCAAGTGAATTGGCCTTTCGCGCAACCTTCAAAGATACCCCACCAATAACTCGACAACGATACTGGCGAGCCATAGTGATGGAAGACTTTGACGGAAAAACATGGAAAGTGCATCCCTATCGGCTGAAAATGCGTGAATTTCAGTTACAATCAAAACAACAATTTAAACCTACGCTGACTGGTCCCTCTTTTAGTTATGAAGTAATTGCAGAGCCTAGCTTCCAATCTTGGTTGTTTGCAATGAATATTGCTGTACCAGCTGATACTAGAAGCAGTGTAAATATTATTCAAAGTAGTGATTTTTTGTTATTCAATCGCCTACCCGTAGTAACAAAATATCAGTACACCGTAAATTCATATCCTGAAGCATTGGCCAGTCAGATGCTTACCAAGGTCGACAGAGAAATTAATCTAGCATTACCCCAAAAAGGCAATAACAAAACAAAACAATGGATCATTAAACTGCGAGAACAATTTAAAGACAACAACAACTTTAAAGATGCAGTTTTGCGTCACTTTATTGATAACCCATTTGTTTATACATTGCGCCCTGATGTGATGTTAGTTGATCCTATTGACCGCTTCTTATTTGATAATCAGGCAGGATTTTGCAGTCATTACGCCAGCGCATTAGCCTACGCGCTTCGATTAGGCGGTATTCCTGCGCGTTTAGTGGCAGGGTATCAAGGCGGTGAATTAGTAAAAGACGCTGGAAAATCATCTTATTTGAGTATTTACCAATACGATGCCCATGCATGGGTAGAAGCATGGAGTGATAATTCAGGTTGGCAACGCATTGACCCGACAGCGTTGGTATCGCCAGATAGAATAGAGTTTGGTTTGCGACAGGCGATGCAAGAAGAAGGCAGTTTTTTAGCTGACAGTCCGTTTGCCCTTGCTAGACTCACTAATATAGCTTGGCTCAATAATATAAGACTCTTTTTGGCAGACATAGACTATAACTGGAGCCGCTGGGTATTAGGATTTAATAGTGAAAGACAGCGTGACCTCTTTAAATCGATTTTAGGCAAACTGACCCCAGAACGCTTGTCTTTATTAGGCTTAGGAGTGGTATTCACTATTGCTTTGTTGCTGAGCTTGTTTTTTCTTCCTCACTGGTTAAAAAATCGTTTAAGTACAACTCAACGTTTGTACTTAAATTCCCTAAGAGTTTTGGAGAAGGCTGGTGCACCACGGTCTATTTGGCAAGGACCCAGTGCCTTTAGTCAACAAATCAATGAGCACTACTCTTATAAAGTCAGTGAGCCTTTTTCTCACATCACCCAACACTATTTGCGATTAACCTATCAAAACAAGCATACTTGTGAAGCGCCAATACTCAATACAAAAAAATGTCATCGTATAATGCGTCATCATTTAGCTCTATTAAAAACTGAGTTGTTAAATATAAAAACATAAAGTATAAAAAAGAACCATTGCTGCCTTAGCGACAATCTGATTTTTATGGCACAATACGCGCCGAATTTTCGCCATATGTACGTTATTAATCTGAAGTACATATGGTAACAATAGTTGAACATAAACTGGGGTACCGACATTGCTAACGACTGCAAATATTACAATCCAATTTGGCGAAAAGCCATTATTTGAAAATGTCTCGGCCAAATTTGGCAATGGCAATAAATATGGCCTGATTGGCGCAAATGGTTGTGGTAAGTCAACCTTCATGAAAATCATTGGTGGTGACTTAGAACCATCTGGTGGCAATGTATCTGTCGATCCAGGTGAACGAATTGGTAAACTAAAACAAGACCAGTTTGCCTACGAAGAATGCAGCGTTATTGACACGGTTGTGATGGGTCATGGAGAACTATGGAAAGTTAAAGTTGAACGTGATGCCATTTATTCCAATCCTGATATGACCGAAGAAGACGGTATCAGGGTAGCCGATTTAGAGTCTGAATTTGCCGAAATGGATGGTTACACAGCAGAGTCTAGAGCAGGTGAACTGCTAATCGGTGTAGGTATACCTGTTGAGCAACACTTCGGTCCTATGAGCGAAATTGCGCCGGGCTGGAAACTTAGGGTGTTACTGGCTCAGGTATTATTTTCTGACCCAGACATTATGTTGCTGGATGAGCCTACCAACAACTTGGATATCAATACTATCCGCTGGCTAGAAACGGTGCTCAATGATCGTAACTGCACCATGATCATTATTTCACACGATAGACACTTCTTAAATTCTGTTTGTAGCCACATGGCAGATATCGATTACGGCGAAATTCGTTTATTTCCGGGCAACTATGATGAATACATGACAGCAGCAACACAATCTCGTGACCAACTGTTGTCAGACAATGCTAAGAAAAAAGCTCAAATATCTGAGCTAAAAGCCTTTGTGAGTCGTTTCTCAGCCAACGCATCAAAGTCGAAACAGGCTACATCACGAGCCAGACAAATTGACAAAATACAATTAAATGAAGTGAAGCCATCTAGTCGACAAAACCCGTTTATTCGTTTTGAAGAAACTAAAAAGTTACATCGTTTAGCTGTTGAAGTAGAAGGTTTAACCAAAACATACGACACACAGCTATACAAAGACTTGGACTTAATGATAGAAGTCGGCGAAAGAGTTGCCATTATTGGTCCAAACGGCGTAGGTAAAACAACATTACTAAAATGTTTAGTGGGTGACACCGACTTAACGGCTGGCAGCGTAAAATGGTCTGAGAATAGCAACATTGGTTATTATGCTCAAGATCATGCTTCTGACTTCGAAGAAGACAAAACACTGATGGATTGGATGTATCAATGGGCCCAAGAAGGTGACGATGAACAGATCATGCGCGGCACCTTGGGCAGGCTGTTATTCTCACAGCATGATATTAATAAGTCGGTCAAAGTCATATCAGGTGGTGAACAAGGCCGTATGTTGTTTGGCAAGTTGATGCTACAAAAACCCAACATACTGGTTATGGATGAACCTACTAACCACTTAGACATGGAATCAATCGAATCTTTAAATTTAGCGTTAGAAAATTATAAAGGCACCTTAATTTTTGTCAGTCATGATAGAGAATTTGTATCCACTGTTGCTACGCGTATTATTGATATGAAACCAGAAGGCGTAGTCGATTTTAAAGGTGACTACGATAGTTATCTGGCAAGTCAGGGGTTTTAAATAAGGCCGCTACGAACTTTTAGCCGGTCATTAGGAAATATTTGCGACTAGCTTGTTGCTAATCGGTGCTTTATGCGAAGATATTTTGCGAGGTAAATTTTATTATCAAGCTATGATTTGGTTGAGCATAGCGCAATTCAAAGGTTTATTTTGCTTTAAACTAATCGCTGGTGATTTACTGCTTATAGAACTGAAAAAACCGGAATAATCCGGTTTTTTCGTAGTATAAAAATAACTGGTTACTTAATATTAAGCAACCAAGATACAAATTGTTTTGCTTCAGTAGTGTTTGCGAAGGTGCCCATTTTCTGACCACACTTGTCGGCAAATGCCACTTTATGTTTATTTACAGAGATATTGTGCACTGGGCACATTACCGAAATCTGTGTTCCGTTATATGTATAAGACATAATAAAACTCATTAAATATGGCTATTTCATGCTTCATAAAATGAAGAAATTATAGCTAAAAGTAAAAATAAGCTCATTACAGTTTTGACGATACTACTAAAACCTTAGGTTCTTGTTCAATGAGACATCTGCAAATTTTGTTTGCTACGATGTTTAATACCCATAAATTCGTCGTACGATAATTCAGCTTGTTATTATAATTTTAAAAAACTTCACCAAGTAGGTGCGGTCTAAAAATTTTTTGTTTTTAATGTTGGCTGACTGGATCAAGGAAAGACATTACATTGGGGGGTTTGAATAGAGAGGTTCAACAAACCTTCAGTCAACATACTCACCTTTAATCAATTAGTCAACTGTTAATAAGACTAATTGGTCTACTATCAGTAAATAATTCAATATCTTAAAGGTGTTATCATATGTGTGTTTTTAATAACGAGGAATATACTTTGGAAAAAATTGCCATCTTTGTTGATGTACAGAACATTTACTATACCACTCGTCAGGCTTACTCTCGCCAATTTAATTACCGTCGATTCTGGCAACATATTCAACATCAAGGCGACATCATTATGGCTAACGCCTATGCCATAGACAAAGGTGATGAACAACAGCAAAAATTTCAAAGTGCTCTCAAACATATTGGCTTTGATATAAAGTTAAAACCTTACATTCAACGCAGTGATGGTTCAGCTAAAGGTGATTGGGATGTAGGTATTGCGATAGATGTCTTAGAAGCCGCCGAGAATGCAGATACCATAGTATTATTATCAGGTGACGGAGATTTTGATTTGTTACTTAGAAAAGTCAGTCAAAAATATGGCTGTAAAACCCAAGTGTATGGTGTACCTCAACTTACCGCTACATCATTAGTAAATGCGACCGATAAGTTTTTCAAAATTGATTCTGATTTATTACAGTGAGACGTTATAAATGGCTAGCTGCAATCCATGCAATGAGACAGGCCAGTTATCCGTAACTTACAAATAAACCCAAGGCTAGTTTACCACTGCCTGTTTCACATCTAATCGTGGCGACTGAGTAACAGCAGTGCTTCAAAAAAGTAGCGACAATCTATTGGCTACGAGTGAGACAAGACCGTCATGCTGAATATGAGCAGCTAATTCTGTTATATTTTCATCCGCGCCTCGAACGCCAAATAAAATACCTAGTGCTCCAACAAATACCTCGCGAGCTAAAAATGAAACCAGTATTACCAAGCCATAACAACAATCTTATTGAATAAGTACCGCGAAAGTTAATTAACTAATATTCGTCAAATTTGCCACTTTTTAATTCAATCGTCATGCCAAGAAAGTTAGCCACTTTTTGGCACATACTTTTAGTTAATCAAGCAGTCGGATTTTTCCATATTAGATTTGACAACCAAAATGATACTTTATTAAATACCTTTCAGAATTAAAATGGTGTGACATGGATGGGTCTTAAAACAATCTTCGGTAATAACTACTTTATGTTGCCAACAGCTAAATTAAAAATCTCGAATATGAGTATTAAGCCACACTAATATTAATGCGATTAGCAATGCTTTGTTTTAACGAGAACTCATAATTACTAGCCTGAAGAACTAAAGGTCTTTTTAAAGGGTTGCGATAAAGACACCAAATGGCTTGACCTGCAACAAAACCTATTTTGTGTAGACGCTCAAAAAATACAGGCTTAAGATTAGGTTCAATATTTTCGATATTTTCGATATTTGCAATATTTGCAATATTTGCAATATTTGCAGATTGTTTATTGCTACCAAACCAAATGATGAAAGTATTAACAATCATAGTATTATCATTTAAAACAGCCGCTATGCAATTAAGCACATCACAAAGCGGCAAGTTCCAGTCGTTTAGGCTTTACGTAAACGGTCAGCCACAAGAAACGCCATTTCTAATACTTGATCAGCATTTAATCGCGGGTCACATTGTGTCTTGTAAGCTTGAGCTAAATCGTCATCACTGATTTCATAAGCCCCACCTGTACATTCAGTCACATGCTGGCCAGTCATTTCTAAGTGAATACCACCTGCATGTGTACCTTCGGCTTCGTGTGCAGCAAAAAACTGCTGTATTTCACGTAAAATAGCATCGAAGTTACGAGTTTTATAGCCGCTTGAAGCTTTGAAGGTATTGCCATGCATGGGATCAGAACTCCACACTACTTTGCGACCTTCTTGTTTAACTCGGCGTAAAAGCTTGGGTAAGTTGTGCTCAAGTTTATCTGCGCCCATGCGGGTAATCAATGTAAGGCGACCCGCATCATTATTTGGGTTGAGTGCATCAATCAGCTGAATTAATTCATCCTCCTGCATGCTCGGGCCTACTTTCACACCAATAGGATTATGAATTCCGCGGAAAAACTCCAAGTGAGCATGGTCAAGTTGACGAGTCCTCTCACCAATCCACAGCATATGCGCCGAACAGTTGTACCAATTACCCGTTAGTGTGTCGACCCGAGTTAAAGCTTGCTCATAGTTGAGTAACAAAGCCTCATGAGAAGTATACAAACTAGTTTCATGCAAGGTTGGTGTGTTAGTGGAGTTAATTCCCATAACGTTCATAAATTCTAATGAATCTTGAATGCGAGAAGCCAGATCGTGATAACGGTCTTTTAAAGGATTATTCTCCACAAAAGCCATATTCCAGCGATTAACTTCATGTAAATCGGCCAATCCACCTTGTGCAAAAGCACGTAATAAATTCAAAGTGGACGCACCACGATGATAGGCCTCTATCATCCGTTGAGGATCAGGTCTACGCGATGCTTCAGTAAATTCAAAGCTGTTAATAATATCACCGCGATAACTAGGCAGTGAGATGCCATTAATGGTTTCAAAATCCCCAGAACGAGGCTTAGCATACTGTCCTGCCATACGAGCCACTTTTACTACTGGGCAGCGGCCCGCATAGGTCAGCACTATAGCCATTTGCAAAATGACTTTGAAAGTATCGCGAATTTTTGGCGCATTAAACTCATCAAAAGATTCAGCGCAATCACCACCTTGTAACAAGAACCCCTTTCCTTCTGCTACAGCACCTAACTGCTTATACAAAGATCGAGTTTCGGCAGCAAATACCAATGGAGGATAACCCCCAAGTGTATCTTCAACCTGTTTAAGGTGTTTTTTATCTTCATAGGTAGGTTGTTGCAAAATAGGCTTTGAACGCCAACTATCTGGTTGCCAATGACTCACGATTTTTCCTTGTAAAATAAATATAAGGTGGTCGGTTAAACTGTGAACCGACAAACTGGGACGAGAATTTAGAGGGTATGACTGGAAATTTCAATCACTAACGTGTTTATTCTTGAAATTTAAATCAATAACTTATGACCTACTGGATTTAAGATGTTTAATTAAACCGTCAACCCCTTCTTCAATCAGGTTTAAAACATATTCGAAACCACGTCTACCACCATAATAAGGATCAGGCACCTGTTGCTCCTCAGATTGACTAAAGCTTAATAATAACGAGACTTTGTGTTTAAATTCTTCAGGGCAAGCTTTTAGAAGATTAGCAACGTTATCGTTATCCATACCAAGAATATAATCAAATTTTTCAAAATCTTGTTCGACCACCTTTCTACATTTTAAGCCTTTAAAACTGTATCCCTTTTCCAAACCCACAGCTTGTGAACGTTTGTCTGGCGCAGCTCCATTGTGATATCCAGCCGTTCCCGCAGAGTCAATTTCAATAGTCAAACCGTCATCAGCCGATTTTTTCTTAAAGACCGCTTCAGCACTGGGTGAACGACAAATATTACCCAAACAAACAAAAAGTACTGAAGTTGTATTAACTGTCATTATTTTTCCTAATATTTTACTGAAAGGTTTTACCTATGCAAAGCATTCTATATGTCTATAATTGCGCGTCTAGTGATAAACGGTTTTAATTTAAAATGAATGCTCCAAGATGTATATTAA
>OOFU01000105.1_pt1 | contig 12021 bp, 10 predicted proteins | sample 1670361 | NCBI WGS metagenome assembly OOFU01 (sample SAMEA98145418, study PRJEB22522) | marine metagenome | biome: marine biome; feature: marine water body; material: sea ice | place: Arctic Ocean | collected 14-Sep-2015 | depth 1.3 m
CTTTTGTACAGCAGCTCCCATAATAGGAAATCGAGCATCAGCCTTATAATTAAGGTGAGGAACAGCCTGTTTTAAGGTGTCTAAATTCCATATTTCAGTATCTGAATTACCCGTTTGCCGCATGATATTGTAATCACGTGATGCGGTATCAATGGCACCGGGATTATGCAACAGCGAAATATGCGAGCGTTGACTGAACATGACATTATAGTTCAATTCAAAGCTGAGGTTTTCCCACAGCTTAAGTGAATGCTCATAGAATTCACGGTTACCGGGTTGGAAATAATTGGAGCGCACTATAGTCGTATTGCGGCCCGCATTCCCACCCCCTATCCATCCCTTTTCCAGAATGGCTATATTTTTGATGCCGTGGTTTTTTCCGAGATAATACGCAGTCGCCAGGCCATGCAAGCCACCACCCACGATCACTACGTCATAATGTTTTTTTGGCTCAGGGTCACGCCATTGGCGCTTCCATCCCTTTTGACCCGTCATACCATTCCAGAAGACATTCCATGCGGAAAATTTTGTCATTTCTAGTAATACCTAGGCTAACTTTATTGCAGTAATGGCGTTCTCAAGTTTTGAGATCATAGTTTGTACCAGTGTAAACATTAAATAATTACCGCTTCTAGAGATTTAGGATGGTCTGTTAGAGCTTCATATCCATCTTCAGTGATGATAAAGCTGTCGCCCACTTGCGCCCGAAAAGTATCAACTGAAACCGAGCCATCAACCGCTAACACCATGCCCGGTCGTAATAGAGTTTTATCACCAGTCACCAGTTGTGGTTTTTCAAGAAAACTAAAACCTGTCGCGCGCCCGCAACGAAAGGGATAATCATAACCCGCACCTTGAATAACTTCAGCGTAGGCTGCATGCACACTTTCAGCGGTCACGCCGGGGCGTAAGGCATCAAGTGCCGCTTGCTGACTGGCGACTGCAACTTCATAAACAGCAGCCTGAGATTTATCTGCTATTTCTCCTATCCAAAAAGTCCGGTCAAAACCCAACTTAAAACGATGGAAATTAGTCATTCCGCAGAAACATAAAAACACCGGTTCGCCATGCTTCATAACGCGGGTTGTAGCACGATGATGGGTTTTAGTAATTTCTTCACCCGATGCCATAATCTGTAAAAAATGGGTGTTGGGTGACATTGCGGCATCTTGATAATGCGTAATTAACAGTTCTGCTGCTTTGCGCGTACCTGCTTGAGATGTGGCGATTGCAACTTCGTACTCAGGAACACCATCGGCGACTGCTGCTCGTCCTGCCGTCATCATTGCATTCGCTACTTGACCCGCATGACGCGCTAATTGCAGTTCTTGTGCGGTTTTAATCATCCGCATGTCAGCCAGAATTGAAGTTGCATTCACTAAATTATCAGCGTCTACAAAGCTATCTACATAAGCACGCACCAGTGGCGGCATATGATTGGGTTCGATAGCAATGTTACTGGCATTTTTTAGAACGGCAGGTAATTCTTCACGCCATTCATTTCCCGCACCGTCATTCCAAGCCGCAATTCTACCCACTTGAGCAGCAGCCTCAGCCATAACCAGATCAATCGTCGGCGTAATTAGTAAGGTTTCACCTGATTGCGGCACCACCAGAATCGTTGGGCGGCCAAACTCCATGTGTAAATAATCATAATATCCAGTGAGATAATAAACGTTGTCGTCATCAGTGATCAGCGCTACGTCAATATTAGCGGCTGCGAGCTTTGCTTGAAATTGAGTAATACTGTCAGTGGACATCATTTAAACTCTGCTGAATTAATTTTTAAGAAATAGTTCACCTAAACTTATCTGCCATCTCGAAGGATTGTTCTTTCCTCCATTCTAGTCAATTAAAACTTTTCATAACAATAGCGTATCCGTTAAAAACACTTTTTCAAAATGATATTTGTTATATAAAAATGATAACCTATGGTTATGAAAAAACATCGGCGCTCCCTTCCACCGTTAGACTATTTTTATTCTTTGTAGCGGTTGCTCGACAGGGTGATTTTCACCAGAGCCGCAGAACTCAATGTCAGTCAAGCCGCGGTCAGTAAACGCGTCAAAGTACTGGAGGGTTTGCTAGGCTTCTCTTTGGTTCACCGGCAGGGACGTCACATCAACTTCACTCCAGAGGGGCTTAAAATCGCCAATAAGACGTCTTAAGCACTTGATCATCTCCAAAAATGTTTAATCCAATTACAAACAGTCACTCACACTGGATTAAAGTTAGCGTCAAATGTGGCCGTTTCTCAATTCTGGTTGACACCTCGTATCAACGAATACCTGTTAAGAAGTAACCCGGCTCCTATTACCTCAACCGCTTCAGATAAGGATTCAGATCTACTCAATCACGAAAATGATGCCGTCATTTATTATGGAGAAGACATTCCCAAAGGTTGGGAAGGAAGCTTACTTTTTAAAGAGGTTTGGCTACCACTAGCAGCACCTAATCTACTGACTCTGAAATCAGAACTGAGTAGCTATATCCTACTCGATTTCGAAAAAATGACACCAAAATGGGTCAATTGGTCAGACTTAGCTGATCGTAGTGGAATTTCGGAATTATCAAAAGCCCAAAGAATTAACCTAGGATCGTATGCCAATACAGTTTACGCAGCCATAAAAGGTAAAGGGTTAGCTCTGGGCTGTCCTGATGTGCTAAAAAATGAGATCGAATCAGAGCGCCTTGTGCCACTTTACGATTTTCAGATAAAAACAGAACGAAGCTATTTCGTAATATGGAGAAATGGAACTATGACACAACAACGCCAAAGCCTACTGAATGAGATCGGAATTTTAAGCCAATGACGCGCTCCAATAAAACGGTCGACCTTGTAACGACGAGAGCCGACTAACACCGTACTGGAGAGCGAAGCAACCAACAAATGGAGTGGTCTATTGATGCCAAGCGCTGGCTCCTGAATAAATCAGCTTAAGAAATGCCGTCTTCTAAGCACGCTAATGCGGTAATGGAATATTTTCTAGGTGGTCAAGAATGCCAATAAACACAACGGTGACAATATAGCCATTAGTCTAGTTCTATGGTTGCTCAGAACTTCGAGCATTGGCCGATTGTTACGAGTGGACTATCGGTATTATCGGCGAAATAGCCAAATGCCTGGGACATGACAAAACGTCCGTGTTTTTTACTCATATTAAAAACTGTAATGACATCGCTTCCATCATTTATGGCGCCTTTACAATATAATTCACCTTTGGCGTTGAATCCTTCGAGACAATTAGCCAGAGCGTCGTTATTACCTAACTGCGTTATGTGATATTTATACTGATTCTCGAGATTTTTGGGTCCAACAATATATTTAAATTGTTCGACATCGAATTTAGTTTGCTTCCACTGTTCCGAATATTCGTTGTATTCAAACCCTGTCGATCTATCAGCAACACACAACCACTGATCAGCAATACCGACTCCAGGTAACATAAACAGCACTAGACATATTAATCGTTTCATTCTTCACCCAATTGATTCATTTCCAATAACGATACAGCACTGATAAATAAAAGTTAACAGGGGAAAGCCATAGGTATTTATTAAAATAGCAAAATCTATGGTATTTATTAAAACAGTAAAATCTATCCAATCGATATATTTTTGCAGATGATAAGGCCTGTCTTACTGATAAAGAATTATTATTGTTGACCTTTAATGGCAAAGGGTGTTCAAGCATGAACCCGCTAACTAGAATAAAATGAGCAGTACAAAATGAGTCATTATGTAAGCCTTTTGAAGACTCCAAGGCACGAGTGATTTCTAAGGCCGAAAAAAGGCAATACTCTATCTTCTTAGAAAAGCCGGATATCCCCAGTATTCCAAATTTTATTTCTCACCTGAAGATCCTACCAAACGCTGCCAGAAACTGTCTTATTGCTCAGTTCATTCGAGCTGACAGTAGTATTTGGCGATTTATATTTGATCTCACTATCTCTATTGTCGGATTGTCGCCTCAGTGTCTCTTTCCTGATCCAGTCCAGTTACAACTAACGTGATGCGAAGTTGGTCCGATGGCTGAATCTGAAGGTCAGTGTCATAACCAATGACAACCGATGCGTCTTCTGAGAATAGTGCTAAGACGGTCGTGCTGGCTTCATTAAAGTCGTCCATAAACTGCTGATCGTTTGCGAAAGTTGGCCCTACCGTGATATTCACTATTGCGCCCTGTGCTTGGTCGAGACTGATATTTTCCAGAAGAGGGGATGATATTGCGGTTAATATTGCTTTCTTTACCCGGCTTTCACCTGTCGCTTGGCCTGATCCCGTCACTACCTTGCCCATTCCAGACATAACGGCTTTTACATCAGAAAAGTCTATACCGACTAAATTGGGACAGGTAATTAGTTCAGCAATACCCTTCACCGCCTTATACGATATGTCATTCGATTGACGTTCTGGAGTTGGCGTCGATATTTCAATAGGAATGCTGATAATTGAGTCAACATATTGGGCTATTTCGTCAATAGCGTGTTCTGACATCTCCATATATTCATCACTTCCAGTACCAATGGGTTTGTTTATTAAAGCGATGGTTAATATATCCATTTCATGAGCTATCTGTGCAACAGCTTGAGCTAGGCCCGAACCTTCTTCCCCGCCCACACCAGCGACCACGAATAAGATATGAGAGCCTTCAATAGATTCCTGTATATGTTTTCGACCATTCATAGCCATTTTTTTAATCATATTAAAACCTGTTTTAACGCTTAAACCATGAACTATTCTCTGATCAATTTTGGTTGATGCTAAGACATTCATTTCTTTAAGTTTCTGACGATCAGTGTCCATGTAAATGTATTCAACACCTTCTATACCATTCTCGATCATGTGTTGAATTGCGTTTCCGCCACCGCCACCAACGCCGAATACTGTGACGACAGGATTATGTTCAGATAGATCCTTAGATATCTCAGGAGACAAGTAATGTAATTCGAGGTTAAAAGCCTTCATGTCCATTAGCTTAATTCGCTACTTGTTGTTAGCGCATAAACATTGGCGAATAAATTAAGAGAGGGTAGGGGTAAAATTGAGGGTGTACAGCCTAATATTTCTAACAAATTTTGACTTAGCATGATGGCTTCCCTTATAGCGAATCACCATACTATATTACTGTGACATAACGTATTGAAGCATTCTGTTCTGCTATGGATCTATTCTCGTCTCAGGCTACCGATTAGGCTATTTTTCTAATAACTGTCGATTATTGCCAACCTCTTTTAGATCTTAGTAGAGCTCGATTTGACCGGCAGAATATTAGGGTATAATCAGTGCGGTGCAATACCTGAAAGCACGCCACAAATCCGCCAACAATGAAAACCGATCCAAAACAGGGGTGTTATATGTATGTCTAATTTATTCTGCAATTTGAGTGTTACTAGGATCAAGTTGTTAAAGGAAGCCCTGTTAAAACCAGCCCGATTAATTGTTTAAGTCCCTTCAGAGAAGCCATTGTTATTCTCGTAGACCTATCCATGGATAGGGAGCTGTAGCTATCACCACCACCACAGTGTAAGTCTTCATGCATGTGACGACTTTGGTTATATGCTTTATCTTGGTGCAAGGAGTGATAACCGTATTTGACGCAGTATCTCCCGAAAAGGCTGCCTGTAGTGACATCGACCTTAAGACGAAATGGATAGGTTGGGCTTCACGACAGAGCTAAAATGTCGATTTCAAAGAGTAATAATAAAATACGAATATGGTTCTCAATCGACCGTCACAGCTCATAGTTTTACCAGAATAAACATCAATACAACATAGGTAACTGGGACCTAAACAGCTGTAAATAACGTTGGAATATGGGGTATTTTCAACCGCAACAAGCTGATTTCTGGGCAGGGCATTATAATGTCCTTTAACGATTGAGGATCATTCAGTCTCTGTTGAAATATGATTATAAGTGGTTGATTATATGCGTTTATTTAAGATTGACTGTACGTTATTATTGTTTGCTAAATTTTAGCTGCAGCCTAAATAAAGACTAAATAAATAAGTGTTTAAGGTGGTCAGATGTGGATCTTATTAAGGCGCGACAGTGAACCCGAAAATTCACCCTATGCCTTAATCAATAGGGGGGAATAGAAGGGAGTACTTGTTTGGCCATTGGGGGGTGACCATAAGTATCCTATTTAATGTCTATTATTGAAATAAACGGGGGCAGTTACAGGGAAGAGCATCAGAGTAAAAGCTAATAAATTTTAACCATTCGAGCGGTCATTATAATGGTCGTCAAAACGGCCAAAGTGAAATAATTGACGCGAGATAATGCTTTCTATAGTGTCATTTTTGTCAAAAATAGTACTTTGATTTTCAAACAATCATGCATTACAGATGAAAATAAATTTCATCTTGATAACGTTTAATCATAAACCACACGGCAAATATAATTATGCTCCCGAAGATAATGAAGATGTATAGTAAGAAAATTACAATGGGCTGCGTTGCTGCATTGGCCCTAAGTATGACGTCTACAGTCGCTTTCGGAGAGGTCATTAAATTTCATCATGATCTACCCGATACCTCTGCTCAACACAAAGGCGCCGTTAAGTTCAAAGAGCTTGTCGAGGCTGCAACAAATGGTACTTACCAGGTCGAAATCTACGCCAACAATGCATTAGGTGACGATATTGAAGTGGCTCAGCAAATGCAATTTGGGGCTGTACAGGCCGCACCGATTCCAACTGCCAAGCTCTCCAACTTTAGTCCATCTTTACAGCTGATTGATCTTCCGTTTCTCTTCCCATCAGTTGAGGCAACCTATGACTTACTTGATTCCGCAGAGGTTGGTGGTGTCATTCTCAAGTCGCTTGAAGACGCAGGATTTGTTGGGGCTAAGTTCTGGGAGTCTGGGTCCAAGCAGTTGACTTGCAACCACTTGGTCAGCACGCCTAAGGACTATGTCGGACGTAAAGTCCGCGTCATGGAAAGTCCTCTGTTAATTGCACAGTTTGAAGCGCTTGGTGCCACCGCTATTCCAGTAGCGTTCTCCGAAACCTACACCGCACTTCAGCAAGGTGTCGTTGAATGTCAGGAAAACCCGATTGTTTCAATTCATTCTATGAAGTTCTATGAGGTGCAAGACTACATGATGCTGTCTAACCATGGTTACATCGCAACAGCTTTCATTTTTTCGAAGGTCTGGTTCGACGCACAGGCTTCCGAGACGCAGGATATCCTGATGGCTGCCGCACAAGAGGCTGGCGACTACCAGCGTCAAGTATCAGCTGAGGATAATCAGCGTCTGTTACAAGAAATTCGTGATGCAGGAACAACGGAAGTAATCGAGTTGACACCGGAACAATTGGCTCTCTTCGCAGAAGCCATGCAACCTGTTCATGAGCGTTTTTCGGATCGTATTGGCAAGGATCTTCTTGAAACCGCTTATACAAAACTTAGCGCATTCGCCAACTAACAATACCCGGGGGCTCGTCTTATTAGATGCGCCCCCATTGGTCCTGCCTCTCGTGAAAAGCAGGGCTCATGTGCTTTTAAACATACTATATTCCAACCAGCTTCCACCTCTCCAACAGGAACTTAATCGATGATGAAATGGCTCTATCGGGTCGATGTGTTCCTGACGGCTGTGGAGCGTACAACCGTCGCAATCATATTGTTGGTGGCGGTTACGATTCTTGTTGCCGATGTCGCATTAAGAGCTTCTGTTGGAATAGCGTTGGCTTGGGCCGCCGAGTTGACGCGCTACGGTATAGTTTGGCTCGTCCTCATAGGGGGCGCAATTGGTGCACGCTCGGGAGCACATATCTCGATTGATGTGCTCGGAGCTTTGCTTCCGCCCAAGGCTGCCCATCGTTTAGCACAGATCGCGGCACTTATTGCCGCAGGTACAACTGCGATGCTTACGTGGTACGGCTGGTCTCTTGTCAGTCAAATGAAGCGCTTTGGACAAACCTCTGCCTCTTTGGAATGGCCAATGTGGATTATCTACCTCGCTATACCGATAGGTTGTGCCCTCATGACCCTACGTTTTGTTCAGAGTGCTTTGCTCCTGTCAGAAGATGTCCGCCGATTGAACACCGCCCAAAGTACAGCCTGAGTAGACCCAGATGCACATCGTTTTTTTCGGATCACTGATCCTACTAATTATCGTAGGCGTGCCTGTTTTTGTTGTATTGCTTTTGCCGGTGATGGTCATTCTTGAGACTACAACGACCACGCCACCTATTCTGGTTATCCAGCGCCTGTTTTCAGGCATCGACAAATTTCCGCTGATGGCAATTCCGTTCTTTATCTTTGCGGGCAATATTATGGCGCAAGGTGGAATATCCAAGAGACTAATTAGATTGGGAAATGCTTTAGTGCGCCCAATGCTCGGCGGGCTTGGTATCACAACCGTCATTAGTTCGATGTTTTTTTCTGCAATATCGGGGTCCAGCCCAGCAACCGTTATCGCCGTTGGCAAGATCATGCTGCCAGCCATGGAAAAAGAAGGCTATAAGCGTTGGTTTTCGATCGGTCTGTTGATGAGTTCAGGATCGATGGGCATCATTATTCCACCGTCCATTTTCATGATCGTTTACGGAGCAGTCACTGGCGTATCGATTGGGGCTTTGTTCTTAGCGGGTGTTGGTGCAGGTATCGTCTACGGCATAGCCTTCATTGGTGTTTGCGTGGCCTATGCCAGAATTACCGGTATGGCCCGTGAAGCAAAATGGGACATACCCGAGCTCATCAATGCTGCGCGCGCATGCTTCTGGGGTCTACTCACGCCTTTTATCATTCTAGGCGGTATTTATGGTGGCATCTTCACGCCAACTGAAGCTGCTGCGGTGGCGGTTGTATACGCTATCGTTGTATCAGCTTTGATTTATCGCGAAATGAATCTGTCTGACATTTTTAGGTCCGCTGTCGACAGCGCTATTACCACCGCTCAAGTCATGATCATAGTCGCTGCAGCCTCTGCCTTCGCCTGGTACCTGACCACTTCTGGGATGGCGAACGGTCTCACAGGATTACTTGCAGGCATTGGTAGCAATCCTGTTTACGTTTTGCTCGCTATTAACGGCATCATACTTATAGCCGGTATGGTGTTGGATCCAAACTCGATCATAATTATTTTGGTGCCCTTTATAGCACCTGTCGCGGTGGCAGCAGGCATTGATCCGATCCACCTTGGCATTGTTTTGGCGGTAAATGCGGCAATTGGTATGTTTACACCGCCGTTTGGGCTAAATCTTTTTGTCTCCAGCGCGCTTGGCGTTACCTTCAACGAAGCTGTAAAGGGTGCGTTGCCCTTCATTATCGTTGGTTTGATTGCGCTTTCGGTGATTACCTATGTTCCGATCACCTCACTGTGGCTGCCGGCACAGTTTTATCCCAATATTTCAACGACTTTTGCGGAATAACCGAATGTTGCAAACATGTGGTCCCTTTATAAAAATGTTCGAACCCACCATTAGAGGCGATAATGGGGCAGGGCTGTTGAACGGTCTAAGAGTCGGGGTTAAAGACAGCTTTGATATTGCAGGACATATTACTGGCGCCGGATGTCCCGAATGGGCCGCATCCCAGGGTCTAGCGGCAAAAACCGCCCCAGTCGTTCAAACTTTGCTGGATACCGGCGCCAATATTGTTGGCAAAACGCAGATGGATGAACTCGCATACAGCCTCATGGGTGTCAACATACGTTATGGAACACCCGTCAACAGCGCTGCACCTGACCGTGTTCCTGGTGGATCTTCGTCAGGATCTGCGGTCAGCGTAGCGGCAGGGTTAGTTGATATTGGTTTAGGAAGCGACACCGGAGGATCAGTCCGGTTGCCTGCTTCTTTTTGTGGTATTTATGGCTGGCGCCCAACACACGGTCTTCTCTCTGGAGAAAACCTCGTTCCTTTGGCACCTAGTTACGATACGCCAGCTTTCTTCACACGCGATCTGAAGACAATGGCAACAGTGGCGTCGGTTTTTCAGACTGCGCAGGTAAATGAAGAGCCGCTCAACTTCTGGCTGCCATCAGATCTTTGGGCTCTGGCAGAAGATCAGGTTAGTGAAACTCTGCGCGCGGCGCTACCCGTTAGCGACTACCGTTCAGATCCACTTTTGCCAGACGGTAATTTGACGGATTGGCTGAAAGTATTCCAGATACATCAAGGTTATGAGATATGGCACACTTTGGGGCCATGGGTTTTAGAAAACCAACCCAATTTCGGTCCAGGCATTCGAGAACGGTTCCACACCGCAAGCCGGGTTACAAAACAAGCTTTCATAGACGCTGTTAAACAAAGAGAAGTAATTCGAGCACACCTTGAAGACTCTGTTACGCCAAAAACCATTCTTGTTTTCCCAACATCACCCGGTATTGCCCCATTGCGGTCAACGCCTCAAGAAGATCTGGAATTTTTTCGGCAAAGCGCTTTGACGATGCTCTGTGTCGCCGGGCATGCAGGACTTCCGCAACTCAGCATTCCACTCGCAAATCATACTGGCGTTCCGGTAGGTCTCTCACTCCTGGGTGCACGAGGGATGGATCAGCTTCTTATCAATGTGGCTAAGCGTTTTTCGCCAGGGTCGGACAGTTGCGAAGGACTTGGCGAGTGGAAATAAACCGCGCCGAGACGCATGCTGAGGTGGTTGAGGTTTTTTACCGCTACGAAGCCGCGCTCGTCACGAATGATATCGAAACACTTGATGCTCTATTTTGGTCCAGCGATCTCACGGTTAGGTTGGGCGCGTCAGAGAACCTTTTGGGTCAGGATGAAATTCTCGCCTTTCGTAACGCTAGGCCCAGTGCAGGCCTGGCGCGGAAACTTGAACGCGTCATCATAACCACATTTGGTAACGACTTTGCCACCAAGAATGCTGTGTTCAATCGCATCGGCTGGCTGTCTTCCAAAAGCGGCAGACAAAGTCAGAGCCTCGTCAAAGTGCCGGGGCGCGAATGGCAAATAGTGTCAGCGCATGTATCGATTGTAGATTTGGAAAAATAGTCACTAAACATTAGAGAACAGTCCAGAATAGTACTTAGCTAAGCCTGTTTAGCCTATTCTCACCCACAACGAGAACTCTCGCGCACTGTATGTTTTGGCAAAGTTGTTTGCTGACAGTTTTTGGGTCATCGTTTTATGACGCCAGATTCAGGCCCGCAACTCAGGCAGTGACTCTCCTTCGGGTACAAATTGCAGCGCTACGCCGTTATTGCACCAGCGCTGCCCGGTAGGCTGTGGACCGTCGTCAAAGATGTGACCCTGATGGCCGCTGCAGCGCGCGCAATGGTATTCGGTGCGCGGTATTATCATCTTCCAATCGCGCTTGGTAGCGACATTCGTCTTGATAGCGTCGAAAAAACTGGGCCAGCCGGTGCCGCTGTCGAACTTGGTTGCCGACGTAAACATCGGAAGAAAACAGGCGGTACATATATAGGTGCCATCGCGCTTTTCATCGTTCAGTGTGCTCGTCCAGGGACGTTCCGTACCTTCCTCGAACAGTACCTTGTATTGCTGCGCGTCGAGCAATTTACGCCACTCATCCTTAGTCTTACTGATGGTTGGGAAATCACCGCTCAATGTTGTTGCTTCTGTAGTTGCGAATACCATTCTGGTAGCGGCAAGGCCAGTTGCAGAAAACAAAGCCCCGGCGATAAATAATCGTCTATTCATAAAAATGTCTCTTCAGAATCAATTTAACCTAAGACAGCGGGCGCGCCCTTTAATTCCATTACCGATCAGTAAGCACCCATCAGGTGCCGACAAGCTAAGCTCCCGTAATCGCTAGAATCGAAGAATGAGTCGTTTGAACATCAACCCAAACCAGGGGTGTTATCCGAGCTTGTAAAAAGTTTTTCCTACCTCATCGAACTCACGTAAAAACCTTTACAATCGTTTGGCCCAATCATTGGTTATTGGATTGCTATGTTCAGGCTTTGGTAAATTAGTCGCAGAGTCACTTGAAAAGGCTAATTGTTTAAATTCATTAACGATTTTATCTATCTCACTTTTCTTCAAGGATGCACGAGAATTTGGGCTAAATTTGAATTTTTTAATATATGAG
>OOFU01000107.1_pt1 | contig 11991 bp, 13 predicted proteins | sample 1670361 | NCBI WGS metagenome assembly OOFU01 (sample SAMEA98145418, study PRJEB22522) | marine metagenome | biome: marine biome; feature: marine water body; material: sea ice | place: Arctic Ocean | collected 14-Sep-2015 | depth 1.3 m
ACCTAATACAGGTAGAAAATCAAAAATATGACCAAAGTTTTTTGATTCACGTATATAAATTAAAACTGCAAACATGCAAAAGCTAATAAGGTAGAGGTAATTAGTTTTTTTGCTAGATATTTTGTTAACTAAATTTTCCATTTTAAATCCCTTTAGATAATCTTACACCCAAGCCCGCTTTGAAAGCTAACGCTCAACATATGGGGATTTTAGGAGCGCTTTTCCAGCGAGTAAAATTCCCACCATGATGTTTTTGTTATACATCATGTTTATGCTTAGAACGTTCATATAAACAAACTATTAGGGCTGTAAAAAAGGAAAGTGGGACAGTAACAGCCAGTGAATACAGAAAGCTCCCCATAGTGATATTACTAAATCCACCCTCACCAAAAGCCTTCGTTAAACCCAAAACGACCATAGCGAATTGAAAAAACATCGTATAGCGAAAAACTTTTCCCCAGAATGACGAATTTATAAATAACTCCTGATATCTGATGATGTATAACAGTATATTAGCCAGAAGTCGGGTTAGATACATTTGATATTGACAAAATCAACTCGACATTCCGGTAAGTTTTTTACAGCATTTCATAAAGTTAACCATTTGAGAAGGTAAATTTATATTTGATAATTTGTGATCAAACGAAGCCATGTATTTATCCAGACTTTTAGGTCTGGATAAATACATGGCTTAAAAACAAAACCCAAATAAAACAGTTATATACAAAAAACATTTTGCAGAAGTGAAGCATGACTATGCTTATTATGCCCATTGAAAATATTGCAACATCCTCTTTTTGCATTGTAACTGTATACATATACAAAATTTAGGGAAATCAATATGTCTCCTTTTATAGAATCAATTCGAGCGGTTATTCGCACAAAACAGTACAGTTTGAAAACTGAAAAGTCTTATTTGTATTGGGCAAGGTACTTTATTCGTTTTCGTCATTTAAAGTATCCAAATGCAGTGGGCAATAAAGAGCGAAAGACATTTTTGTCTTATATTGCTGTTTCTAGGGGCGTGAGTGCGGCCACACAAAATCAAGCATTATGTGCTTATATTTATGTATAAGCATGTTGGAAAGAGAGTTCAAAGAGCTAAAATTTGGCTATGCTAAAAAGCCAAGAAATTTACCTACTGTGTTAAATGCACAGGAAGTGCAAAAAATATTCATGTGTATGTCTGGTAAGTACTCGCTTGTAGCAGGTATTTTTTATGGATGTGGTTTGCGGGTGCACGCAGCTTTAGGTTTATGTATAAAGATTATCGATTTTGTAAATAAGTCTATTTATATATTTAGAGGTAAAGGTGGGAATGATAGGTATACGCTGTTACCACAATCCCTTGTTGAGCCTATTAAAAGCCAGATTACTACCGCTAAGGAATGTCACGATAAAGATATATGCGAGAGTTTTGGTACTGTATCCCTGCCTCTTCGTTAATTAGAAAGTACGGTAAGGCGGCTAAACAAATGAGTTGGCAATTCATGTTTCCGTCTAGTGTGCGTTGCTCGCATCCAATTGATGGTTATTATGTATGCCGCCATCCTATACATGAAACCGCCTACGCCGAGTCTTTAAGGCAAGCTGTAACTCAATCAGGTGTGATTAAACGGGTTACTGCTCGTATTTTTCGGCACTCATTAATAAAATACGTTCTTGCATTTTACCCTTCGGACCACCCTGAAGATGTTCAATTTCAGCGCCAGACAAATTTGTGCAACGCGATTATTACAGTCAGGAGCGGATATTCGGACAGTACAAGAATTGTTGGAACATGCTGATCTTAGAACGACAGAAATATCCACACATGTGATGGGTAGCAGACGAGCAGGCATAATAAGTCCTATCGATTTACCTGATCAATGTCTTGCTTTTTGATGACGTTTATTTTTGTAAAGCTTATGTAAGGGTTGCATACCTATAAGTGATGGCTGAACCAATTGGTTAATGATGACGTATGTTGATCACTAACTTATTTACCTAGAGCAAGGTATATGCAACAAACTAAATTTTGGATTAAGGATATAGAAACGAATTCTATCACTGTGGATATGTTAACTGTATGTTCATTTGAGATGAATGTATATCTGGTTAAGCTTACCGTTGGTGACGTTACAGGTATGGTATATGAAGGTGACAGCCCTAAACGTTTTCATAGCTCGCAGTTCATCCGAGATGCGTTTGATGGCTGTAAAGTGTTAGCTGCACAAATGTTACATGAATCACCCTACGATGAGATGATAGGTAATCCTGATTCTAGGCAACAAGCCTGTACCCTGCCTTTTTCCATGGCGCAGCCTTATTAACTAGTTGCGTTAAGTGGTGCTTTAAAATTTTAAGTTTTTTTTTAGCATTGTGAATAAATAAGTACACATAATAAGCACCCATAGACACCATTATAATAATGCCAAGTATAGAGCCCCAAGCAACGGGGTCGTACAGTATTAGCTCCCAAATAGTATTCACCTCTGTTAGATAATGTCTTAACTGAGGTGATTTTAGGTCATTATTAATTTCTCATATTGAGCTAGAACAGCCTTGGTGCATGGTTTTTTTTATTATTTAAATGTCAGTGTTAGCAACTCGACAGAGTCGGTAAATGTTACCGTCTGTAATTTTCCTTTGCCTTCAACGTTAATGGTATTGACCTGCTCTGGCCAAATGTCACGCAGCGCGTCATGACGGATTGTCATATTGTCTAATTGGTTGGGTACTGAAGTGATTGCTGTTTCTTGGTATACCCAGAAAAATTTACCATCTAGTTCGACCCCCACCATTTTTAGTGGCATGAGCTGTTCATCATTATCAAACAAATTGAAGCGCTGATTAACATAGTCGCCAAATTGCTTTTGAGTTTTCTTTGAGTCAATGATGTCCGCATCTTTACCAAATATTTGTTTCACAGCATGTTCGGCATCGTGAACCCTAAAGCGGTGCATGATTTCGATGTTTTTGGTACGAGGATTAAATAAAATGGTACTAATCGCCGACTTTTGTTGGTGAGCCGAAAGTGAGAACGCTGCAAAAAGCAGCGTTCCTATTATCCAATGAATGATTTTATTCATTGTTGTTTTAGCTACCTTCATTGATATTAATTTCACTGTCTTTTTTCAGCTCAGTTTTAATGTCTTGCATGATGTCGCGAGATACTTTTTTGGTACTCTTTTTCTTTTTATAGGCTTCAATACGTGACGGGATAATTTGACGTGGATAATGGTTATTGTTTACATCAACGTCTGCTGTTTCCCAACGTGGATCAATTGTAACGCTCACTAGTTCTTTATCTTTATCAGTAATAATTAACTTATTTACTGCATCAGGTGTGCGACGCCAAATTTCAGCTGGAATATATTGGTTTTCCATTGTGCCATCAGCAAAAGTGAGTTCTAAGATAATTGGCATAACCAAGCCACCTTTATTCGAAAACTCCAACACGTAGTAGTTTTGGTCTTCTTCTATCGCACGTTCAAAAGCGGCTTTCTCCCAAGGTTTTAATTTTTTAAGGAATTTTTTGTATTTGTTGCGCTCTTTGTTGGTGACAGTAAAACGGTCATTTTTGTCATAAAAATCTACAATATCTGGAAAACGTTCTACCCAAAGTTCTTGGCCTTCGGCTTTGTTACGCTCGTCGGTCAAAGATATGGGCTTGTCTAATTCTTCCTGACGTAAACGATTAAAGTCAATATCAGGATCTTTAGTATCCAAGCGCAACTTAGAAATTTTATCTAAGGAGATGTCCACGTGATCTGTACTGTAAAACCAACCGCGCCAGAACCAGTCTAAATCAACACCCGAGGCTTCTTCCATCGTACGGAAAAAGTCTGAAGGTGTAGGGCGTTTGTATTTCCAGCGCTGTGCGTATTCTTTAAAGGCAAAATCGAATAATTCACGACCTAAAATAGTTTCACGCAATATATTTAATGCTGCAGCAGGTTTGGTGTAAGCGTTGGGGCCTAAACGTAAAACGCTATCTGACTGAGTCATAATAGGTACTTGATTAGAAGATTTCATATAACTGATTATATCGCGAGGTTCTACGCCCCAAGGAATAGTTGGATCCCACTCACGACCTGCTACACCGTCTAAAAAGCTGTTTAGGCCTTCATCCATCCACGTCCATTGACGTTCATCTGAGTTGACGATCATAGGAAAGTAAATGTGTCCTACTTCATGGATAACTACCCCGATTAAGAAACGCTTTTCTGCTTGAGAATAGGTTCGGCTGCCATCGTCTTGTAATTCTGTCCGAGGGCCATTAAAAGTGATCATCGGATATTCCATTCCACCTACTGGTCCGTTTACTGATTGAGCTACTGGATAAGGATAGTCAAAAGAAAAACGGCTATACACTTCTAACGTTTGGATCACGGCTTCAGTAGAATATTTCTTCCATAAATCGCCGCCTTCTTTTGGATAAAAAGACATCGCCATGACAAGAGGTTGGTCGTCACCACCTTGTTGGTGGCCCCGAGCATCCCACATAAATTTACGTGACGAAGCCCAAGCAAAATCACGAACGTTTTTAGCGCTGAATTTCCATGTCTTAAACTTATCAGTAACGGATTTTTCGTTTTCTAACGCTTCTTCTTCGGTTACCACAAACACAATACGATCAGCTTTTTCTGCTTCTTCTAAGCGTTTGCGTTGCGTTGATGTCAATACATTTTTAGGGTTTTGTAATGCACCAGTAGAGCTAACAATATGGTCAGCTGGAACGGTTAATTCAACGTCGTAGTTACCAAACTCTAGGGTAAACTCACCACGTCCAATAAACTCTTTGTTGGTCCAAGCTTCATAATCGGTATAAGCGTGTAAACGGGGAAACCATTGAGCTATTAAGAATATATCATTACCGCCCTCACGCTTGTCATCAGGAAAATGTTCGTATCCTGAGCGTGCTGAAACCGCATCTTCTTCTACAATATTGAAGGCAAAGTCGATGGAAAATTCAACTTTATCACCTGACTTTAGGTGAACAGGCAAGTCGATACGCATATTGGTACCTACTATAGTGTGTTTAAGATTTTTGCCCTTGTTGTCTTTGACCGATCCAATGTTGTAACCCAAAACATTGTCGTCAGTAAATTGCTGACGACGCAATGCGCCCAAACTAAGCTGCGCTGGTTTACTACTAGAGGCTGCTGACGATGCTGGCCCTCGATTGCCGATACCACCAAAGGTGGTTGTCATGGCAGACATCGAGTCATTACGGAATTTGTTTTGATCTAATTGCACCCAAAGGTACTTGAGCGTATCGGGTGAATTGTTATGGTAAGTGATGTCTTGGCTAGCTTCAATTCGACGTTTTTTTTCATCTAACGTTGCTTTGATTTTGTAATCTACTTGCTGTTGCCAATATTCATGGCCGGGTTCTCCAGCTGCATTGCGGTAAACATTGGGGGTAGGCAATGATTCGTCTAATTGACGAAACTTATCTTCAAAATCACCTTTTGTTTGGCTAATTGCTGAGTTTGCCGAGCTAATAGCTGCAAACGAAAGCAATGCTATCGTAATAAATGGTTTAAACATTGTATTCCCTGATATTAAAAAAATAGTGATTGACGGTGTTTTTGCTATTTTTATCTGCTGGTACTTATTTTATGATAATTTTGCGAACAGTTCTTGACCTGACTAACTTATATTAAGAACGTTTTGATTGCACTTTTCATTCATAACGATTGCTTTTGCATGAATGAATTTATAACTAGTTGATTTTTAGATCATAGCTTATAACTACATTCGCTTGTTAATCCTTAATTTTATCGTACTCTACGCCTCTAACGCAGCGAGGTAAGATATGTTTGAGGTTAACTGGAAACGGGCAGTGATTAAAGTCGGTAGCAGCTTGATTGCACCTAATAATAATCAATGCAGTCAGGAGTTTCTATTACATATTGCCAAATTTATTAGCAATAGTCGAAAACAGGGCAAAGAAGTGATTTTGGTTTCTTCAGGCAGTGTTGCCGCAGGTAAAGGTAAAATTGCATTTAAGCACAGCCCTTCTATTGTTGAGAAGCAAGCCATGGCTGCGATAGGCCAAACTCAAATGATGGCGAATTGGGCCAGTTTGTTTGATTTTGATTGCGCGCAAATATTGCTGACTGCCGATGATTTACATAATCGCACCCGTTACGTCAATATCAAAAACACCTTACGCGAACTACTAAAAAATCATGCGCTACCTATAGTGAACGAAAATGATACTGTGGCAATTAATGAGCTAAAAGTGGGTGACAACGATAACCTAGCTGCTTACACAGCATTGGTAGCAGAGGCAGATACACTGATTATTTGTTCTGATATTGACGGTTTATATGATGCTGATCCAAGAAGCAATGCAACGGCTAAGTTAATACCTGAAGTGACCGTTATTGATGACAGCATTTATCGGTTAGCGGGCGGTGCTGGCAGCGACACAGGTACCGGTGGTATGCACACTAAAATTCAAGCAGCACAAAAATGTGTTGATTCGGGTATTCAAACTTTAATTGTTAATGGTCGAGATAAAACAGTGTTTGAAGAACTGGCCAACGGGCGCTCACCCGGCACATTATTCAAGCCAAATAAAAGCTTAGACAGTGCTCGTGATAATTGGTTAAGGCACACATTAAAAGTCAGAGGTAGGATAGATATTGACTATGGTGCTCAACAAGCATTGTTACAAAAAGGTGCATCGTTGTTACCGTCTGGCATTATTAAAGTTAATGGTCAGTTTTTGTCTGGCGAAGCGGTTGATGTGATCTATCAGGATAACGCTATAGCCAAAGGCATTGTTTTGTATAACGCATCTGATTTAAACGCAATAAAGGGGTTAAACAGCCAAAAAATTGAAGCTACTTTGGGCTACTCTTTGGGCGAAACAGCAATACATCGTGATGATTTAGTACTACTTTAAGTATCTAGCATTTAGATTACATGTTTATAAAAGGATCAATAGAATGAGTTTCTCAATTGCCGAAGCGGCACTAAAAGCCAAGAAGGCAGCACGTCAAGTCGCTAACTTAACAGCGAAGCAAAAAAATCAGTTATTAACTGATATCGCCCAAGCACTCATAGCCAATACTGATAGCATATTGGCAGCTAATGTTAAGGATCTAGACGCAGCGAAAGAAAACAACTTAGACGCAGCCATGCTTGACCGATTAGCCCTTGACCCTGAGCGAATTAAAAGCATTGCTGATGCCGTGATTGAGATAGCAGGTCAAGCTGATCCGGTAGGCAATATTAGTAACATTCAACGTATGCCAAGTGGTATTCAGGTGGGTAAAATGCGTATTCCATTGGGTGTGATTGCGATGATTTACGAATCTCGGCCTAATGTGACCATCGATGCTGCTGCGTTATGCATAAAGGCAGGTAATGCTGTGATTTTACGTGGCGGTAAAGAAGCTATACATTCAAACTTAGCCTTAGCTGTGTGCATTGAAATTGCTTTGGCCAAACAGCAACTCGATCCTGCCGCTGTGGTAGTCGTGCCTGATACAGATCGTACAGTGATGAATGAGTTGATGACGCTAGACGAATCTATTGATTTGATTATCCCTAGAGGTGGCGAAGGGCTAATTCGTTTTGTATGTGAAAATAGCCGTATCCCTGTAATTCAGCATTACAAAGGGGTGTGTCATTTATATGTAGACAGCGCAGCTGACGAAGTGAAGGCGTTGAATATACTTAAAAATGGTAAAACTCAGCGTACCGGCGTATGTAATTCTTTAGAAACATTACTAGTACACCAAGATGTCGCAGCCACGTTTTTGCCTAAAGCGGCAGCATTATTAGCCGAGTATGATACGGTTATTCACGCTTGTGAAAACAGCATCGATTTTTTCAGCGGTGCACAAATCGCGACCGAAGAAGATTGGCATGCAGAATACTTAGCTATGGAAATAGCAGTGAAAGTAGTCGCTGATTTTGAGCTTGCAATTGAACATATTGAAGAATATAGCTCAGGTCATACAGAAGTGATTGTGAGCCAAGATTATTCTAAAACTCAAGCTTTTATCCGCCGGATTAACTCTGCAGTGGTCATGGCCAATGCGTCATCACGTTTCTCTGATGGCGGCCAGTTAGGGTTAGGTGCTGAAATTGGTATCTCCACCAGCAAATTACATGCTTATGGGCCAATGGGTGCAGAATCCCTTACGACAGAAAAATTTATCGTGATGGGTGACGGTGAAGTGCGTAACTAGCTAATTAACTCGGAGTAAGCTGCCCGTTACTTTTGATACCGAGTAACGGGCATAGCTTCGAATAATAACAATCAATACTTATACACATAAGCTAAACATGACGAATAAAAACATTCTAAAGACCCACGTTAAATAGACTACCCACTCCCATTGATACCGCCATAGCTAAACATCCCCAAAACAAAACTCGTAGGGCGCCTTTGGTTTTGGAAGCACCGCCTACGTGCGCTGATATGCTGCCTAATACAACAAGGGACAATAGTGAAATGCAGATGACTGCTGGTATTAAGGTGGTCTCACTAACCAGTAATATCATCAACAGTGGTAATGAGGCGCCTATTGAAAAAGACACTGCAGAATATATCGCAGCCTGTAGAGGGTTGCCCTGAGATAAATCGGTTATGCCCAGTTCATCTCTAGCATGGCTACCTATGGCGTCTTTTTCCATTAATTGTATGGCCACTTGTTTAGCTAATCGAGACTCGACCCCTCTTTCTTGGTAGATGCTAGCTAACTCTTCTACTTCTAATGTCCAATTTTTTTGAATATGACTTTTTTCTAGGGTCAGTTCTGCTTTTTCAATATCAGTTTGAGAGCTAACTGATACATATTCACCCGCGGCCATCGACATTGCGCCCGCCACTAGACCCGCTATACCAACAGTGAATAGGTTATCACCCGCTGCTTGCGAGGCAGCGACACCAATTATTAAGCTTGCAGTAGATACGATGCCATCGTTGGCACCTAATACTACGGCGCGTATCCAACCTATGCGGTCTGATTTGTGTTCGTGATTGTAATCCACTTTATTCCTTAAATCGCAACATTCGTTTCAGGGTGCTATCCCTCTTGATATAGTGATGACCCAGAGCTGCTGTAGCATGTAGGGCAATGAGACCGTAGCCAACTTTACCCAAGGTTTCGTGTATTTCTTCAATGTCGTGGGCAAGATCTTTATTTGTATCCAGAAGAGACGGTAATTCAAAGCTCAGTATATTAATAATATGCCCTTCGGCACTGACGATAGACCAACCCAAAAGGGGCATGATAATCATTAATACATATAGTGCAAAGAACACAAATTTTGACAAGTAAGTCTGAAATTTACCATAGTTTTCACGGCTTGGGGTTTCGGTGACAACTCGCACTAAAATACGCAACCACACCACTACAAAAACCGAGAGTCCTAACAAAAAATGTGCAGTTTTAATCAGTTCGCGATCTTCTGAGCCACGTGGAAATATAACGCGTAGTTCAATGGTAGAATAAACACCTATAAACATCAGTACCATTAACCAATGTAACCATACTGAAACAGCAGCGTATCTGTTTTGCATTGATATCTCTTCTAATCCTACATTATAAAGCTTAGCTATAAATCTAACATACTACGACTCGCTATTGTCCGCTGGCGGTTTGCTCTAACATCGCGTAATAAAATTGGATGGCGTTGAAATAGTCTTTGACAGTAATTTGCTCATTCAGCCCGTGGAATTGTTTTAGTGTGTCTGGATTGAGTGAGACCATCATAAAGCGATAAATATTATCAGAGAGTGCCTGAAAATGCCTTGAATCTGTTGCCCCTTGTACCAGGTAGGGCGTGACAAGCACATTGTCGTTCAAACGTCTGATTGAGCTTTCTATTAACTTGAAACCAATATTATCGGTGGGTGATACTGCTGATGCTTCGTTGGCCAGTTCTGCAGAAAGTACCACTCGAGAGTCATCGATTACGCGTTCAAGGTGCGCCTGAACACTGTCTACTGTATCGCCGGGTAATATTCTAAAATTTACCACTGCGGTTGCAATAGTAGGGAGTACGTTTGACTTAGTGCTGCCTTGTAACATAGTGACGGCTGTTGTAGTGCGAGCGCTGGCTGCTGAGCTGGGGCTTTTAAGAAGTTTGCTAAGTACTAATGGTTCGAATAACCATAAGTTAGCCAGAGGTAAACGTTGGGATAACGGCATCGAATAACCAATGTTATCGAACATCAATTCAAAAAACTCAGTTCGGGTATCAAACGGGTTGTTTTCTAGATTCACTATGGCACTGGCTAAAATGCCCGCTGCAGTATGTGCTGGTGGTTGTGATGAATGTCCACCCTCAGCTTTCACGCTAAGCCTAAAATTCACAAAGCCTTTTTCGGCCACTCCCACTAAAGCTATGGGTTGAGTTGTACCGGGAATAATACCGTCGGTAATCACGCCACCTTCGTCTAAGATAAATTCAAACTGGATACCTTGCTCAACAAAATATTTGGCTATCGCTTTTGCACCTGCGCCGCCTGCCTCCTCATCGTGACCAAAGGCAAAATAGATATCTCTTTGGGGTATTTTATTTTTTGCTAAAAACCACTCTAAGGATTCCATTAGTGCCAGCACACTGACCTTATCGTCAATTGCACCTCTACCCCAAATTACGCCGTCTACTACGTTGCCGCTAAAAGGTGGTTGTAACCATTGGTCTTTAGTTTGTTCATCAACCGGCACCACATCCATATGCCCCATGAAAAGTGCGGGTTTGAGTTGTGGGTTTTGCCCTTTTAGAAGATAAACCATGCTGTAATCATTGAACTTAGTGAGTTGGGTTTTGGCATGTACTAATGGAAAAGACTGGGCTAAATGTTGGTGAAACGCTTGAAATGCTGAGTGATCAAGCTTGCTGTATTCATCATAGGAAATGGTGGGTATTTGTAGTGCAAGACTAAACCTTTCCAACACTGCGCCTTCATCTAATGCAATGGGTGTGAGAGGTTGGGTAACTTGATATTGGTTGTTTTCAAATACGCTGGTGGCGCGATAAAACAAAATAGCGACTACAACAACGATGAGAATGGCAGCAGACAACAATATTTTTTTCATTAGAACGTCACTTATTCTTATTTACTGGGTAAACTAACATTCAGTATAACCTTTCATTAAGAGTAATAAAGCCTTGTCTAACCCGGTTCTGTTTTCAATCGTGGTGCTTATTTGGGGCTCAACCTGGCTGGCTATCACCTATCAGTTTGGTGAGGTCGACCCTACACTTTCGGTTGCTTATCGATTTTTGATTGCCGCGATTATCTTATTTGTCTACTGCAAAATAAAAAAGTTATCTTTCTCTTTACCCAGGCATATCCACTTCAAAATGGCCGGTGTAGGCCTATGCTTGTATACGCTCGATTACACGCTTTTATATCAAAGCCAACAGTACATTATTAGTGCGATTGTGGCATTAATGAGCTCGGGTATGATTTACATCAACGTGTTGTTAAGACGTGTTTTATTGAAAAAACCTATTCGAAAGGAAGTGATGATTGGGGCGACCTTAGGCATGTTTGGCATAGGTTTAATATTCTTACCTGAATTTGACAAAGTCAGTGCTAATCAATATCTACTACTGGGCATTACTTTGGCGTTTACTTCGTTCTTTTTTGCTTCTTTAGGCAATGTCATCTCTGAGTTGATCCTTGATCATGGCACACCTGTTATTCAAATGAATTTTTGGGCCATGAGTTATGGCGTTGTGTTTATTTTCACCGCGGCCATCTTTAATGACGCTGAATTTACGATACCCACCAATCCTCATTACTATTACTCTATGTTCTATTTGTCAGTATTTGGTTCAGTTTTGGCGTTTGGTAGTTACATGCAGTTAGTTAAACAAATGGGCTCAGATAAAGCTGCCTATGTGGTGCTGGTTTATCCGATAGTCGCGTTGATTTTGTCGACTTTATTTGAAGGTTATCGGTGGCAGTTGTCTCTTATACAAATCTGACGCTGCCGACGAATAGCGTAGTGTAGATCACGCTAG
>OOFU01000108.1_pt1 | contig 11985 bp, 9 predicted proteins | sample 1670361 | NCBI WGS metagenome assembly OOFU01 (sample SAMEA98145418, study PRJEB22522) | marine metagenome | biome: marine biome; feature: marine water body; material: sea ice | place: Arctic Ocean | collected 14-Sep-2015 | depth 1.3 m
GGATTATGGTTACTCAAACCATTATTATTCCCTGCGTAAAAGGTCAATGTAACAACTGGTAGTGTAGCGGCTTAAAGCCGTCTCTATTAAAGAGACGCTCATTGTTCTGTTGTTATGTATTAAATACCTTAATAACTAGCGGCAATCTCAGACTCGACTAGGTCTTGAAGTTGTTGATAGCCAAATTGTGTTAAGCGCTTACCATTAACAAAAAAGCCTGGGGTTTTGTTGACGTTGAGAGCTTGAGCATCCTGCATATCCAGCTTTATTCGTCTTGCAATTTCCGTGCTCTGAAGATCCTCATTCAACTTTTTCATATCCAGATCCAAGCCAGCAAGTTGTTGCCAGAATTTTTGAGGTTTAGCCACATGGTGCTCTATCCATCGGTCTCTGCTCTGATATGCCCTACTGAGGGTTTCTGCAAAACGATCTTGCAAACGGCTCGCTTCCAAGATGCTAACAATCACATCCGAGTTTTGGTGCAAGGGCAAGTAGCGCAGCACCAAATTGACTTTACCGGGATTATCATCCATCAATTTTTTTACAAAGGGGTAGAACGCACTACAGGTGCCACATGCGGGATCAAAGAATTCAACAATGGTTACCTTAGCGTCCAAGGGCCCCATTATGGCTGAGTGCTCTCGCTGCACATTATCAATATTATCCATAGAAGCCCTGTTTAGTTCTCCATCTTGCTGTTTATTGTAAAGGGTTGTGGCTAGGACAAAAAGCCCGACAAAGAAAATGCCACTAGCGGCAACGATGATATTTTTTTTCATTGAAAAGACCTTTTTCGGTAAATTAGTAAGAGCCCAATAATGGCACTGTAAGCAAAAATGGACAGCATAGGAATGTTGATAAAACCCAAGATTTGCAGGTTAACCTGGGCACAGGACAAATCCTCACTACAGGGCTGCAGCGCTTCGGGGATAATACCGTAGTAAACCAGAGTGTGGTAAATAGCAAATCCCAAACCAATAATAGCCAGAGGCAAGGTGTAGCGCACTATGGAGGGATCGACCTTATTGCCTTCCGTATTACCCTTGGGGAACAAGCCCACCACAAACAGCACCACTAGTGGATAAATAAAGACCCGTTGCCACCAGCAAAGTAAACAGGGTTTTAAACCCATTACTTCACTCATAAATAAACTACCAAACAAGGCTGCCATAGCGATTAGCCAGCAAGTAAAGATCAAAATCCATGCTTGCTGCTCTGCGGTTTTAATTTTATCTTCAGTCATTAGTTTAATTTTTTTGTTTGCAGTTTTTCATTATACGTAAACCACGGAGAAGAAACTCAACAATCATTCTCATTCCTGTTAAATTTTTACCCAAGTTAAGAATCTAATAGAAATGTAACCGGTTCGTAATTAATTTAAAGAATGAACAGGGTGGATGATGTCTACGCAAAACTTTAAAACTCAACGCTAAAAAAGTGCCTGATATTATTGCTCTAGTTAAAGAAGTGGTGGTGATGGGCGGTGCCTTTGGTCATAACTGCCATATTGGTAAAGTTAGCCCATAACAGTAGTTGGCTTAGATGAGTTTTATGTACATAATGTGTCGGCAGTGGCTTATGTATTAGCCCCCTGATTGTTCAAAATACAACAAGATCCAATAAGTTCCAACAATAGTGGGTTGTGCAGTAACTGCGATTGATATGACCTTATGTCAAACCTTAGAAAAAAGCTTCTCGGTGGACGGTTGGCAAGATAAGCCCAGACAACAAGTATGTATTGATGTTGATAGCCAAGGACTGCTAGCTTTTTATCTTAAAAGACTATGCCAGTGAACTCAGTAAGGCAGCAATCAAAGAGTCACACTCGCCAAATAAGTTCGACCAGCCAAACCTGCAGTTACACTTGTGGTGACAAAAATGTCATATGTCAGAGTTTGAAGTTATCACAAGCACTTTAACTGCAAGTGGAATCGTTCCGCAAATTTTTGCCTAGCGAATTCAACTTCCAGAGATAAAAAGTAGCTCAATGGTCATCACAGCAGAGGCTCTTTTGCGCGGCGACAATGTTTATCAATAACGAGACGTCTGAAGACCAGATTTGGTTGTTACAGCTATTTGTAAAACCACGCGTTAACATTAGACTATTTCAGTCATGCGATCGGCTAAGAGGCGATACTTGCTAGTGTTTTGTCATCTTCAGCACAAACACTTAATAAGTCTTCGATAAAATAATTCAGTGCCCTATGCTCGATTTGTTGAACTTATGTCTGCTGTATAGTGTGGGTAAAACAAAACGTCATTTTTCATAACATGACGATACTTGATCCCTCATGTTTTCCATATTTACCTCTCTTTTATATCCTTGAGACAGCAAAAGTAGGCGAACTGTCGTCTATTACTCAACTGTTCCCACGTCATTCAGAATTCGAAACAAGCGTCTCCCGCTGTTGTGCAAACCAGTTTTGAACATGGCTTTTGTTTATGATGATGAACTAATTTTATTCAAATAGACTTAGCTGAGACACCGCTAAACGGGCAATAAAACCCCGCGGCTAAAAGACTATATGACTGCGCCTGTCATCGGGTGGCGTTACGCGAAGGTGTTTTGAGTGGGGTGCACACCTTGGGGTAAGTCGTTATTGCTAACCTTTTTTCTGATACCCCAGAGCAGGACTCTCTTCAAAATAAATAACGGCGCAACCTTTCGAGTTGACACCTATCCTGTGTATTGCTTATGACACCTGCATGAAGACTTAAGCCTACCACTTTTGAAAGTGGTAGCGGTGGCCTGGTTTCTTCGGCAATGGATTATTTAAAATTTAACCAAATGATGCTTAATGGCGCAGAACTAAATGGAGTGAGAATATTGTCTCCTAAAACGGTTGAGTCAATGACACTCGATCATCTGGGTGCGATGCCCATGTGCGCCGATAACCCGGGTATAGGTATTGGTTTTGGTTAGCTTTGGTGTGGCTTTAGATGAGGGTACCATGGGTGAAATAGGCTCGGTTGGCGAATTCCCATGGGGTGGCGCTGCAGGCAACAAGTTCTGGATTGTTCCGGTAAAAAAACTAATAGGTATATTTATGGTACAAAGTATTTCTCACAGGACTTGTTTAAGTAAAGGATTTAGGATTTAGAATAATGAATTATCAAGGTGTTGCTGATTAACATCTCAAGTAAGAGTGCTATAAAATCATCAATGAGTTCAACTAAGGTCACTGACCCATGGTTATGTGAGAAGGCTGCGCTATGTAATCAAAGCATGTTGAGGCGAGTGATTTAGCAGCACTATATTTTGTCTATGATGGGTTTCCCATTACGAAAGTAAATAAAAGGTCCCTCAACATCTGGCGAATGTCCATCAACTAGGCGTTGTTGAACTTCTTTGAGTATCAGCCTCGTGATAGTTGGCAGAGCGAGTTGCTCCGCATCTTCGAGTGAGACCCAATGCAGGGCTAATAATTCGCCAGACCCTTCCGATGCAGCGTAAACATCTCCGTGAATAAGATCGGCTTCAACCATAAAAAATCGTGTATCAAACCGACGGTTTCGATACGGCGGCGTAATGGCTCTGGCGATGACATTGAGTGTGTCTAGACGTGGATTAATACCGTGCTGCAGAAACGCATTCCACTGCGGCGAGCGGCTGGTAATTGTCACAGAATCCGCTTCGCCAAGGATCAGTCCGGTTTCTTCAAACGTTTCACGAATTGCCGCCAGTGCAAGAGACCTGGCGCGCGATTCAGAACATCCCTTCATCAAACGTTTCAAAACGCTTGGATGCAGATCGTTAGGGGGCCGAATACGACTATCGCCTGCATCCACCTTACCACCGGGAAATACAAACTTATTCGGCATAAATGTGTGGCCGGCAGCGCGCTTACCCATAAGGATTTTGGGTTTCTCGCTATCTCGTCGAACAATAATAAGAGTTGCCGCGTCTTTGGGTTTTACCGCACACCCTTTCAAACGCATTTCGCGGGCTGGAGTCTTGTTAGGATTTTCTTGTGCTTTGATGGCTATTTTATCCCTGTGTAAGTGACTATTACTGGCCCTTTAGTCAGCGGCTGACGATATATAAATATGCTACTTATTCATTCTTTGCCCAGCATCCAAGCTGTGTTGGTTTTGGCGCACTTGCCGAGTACAATGTAGACTACCAAATTATATTTTGAAGTTCACCTTGACGCTCTGAGTCATTCAACAATAATTTGATGCAGTCAACAAGGGAGAATATATCTCTTTGAGTGCCCTTAAATACTCAGACTCATCGAGGACAAAGGGTACAGAGCTTATGTTTTGTGCCAACTTCAAGCTCTGTCACCTTAGGTATAAAATACTCCTTTGTATAAAATACTATATTGAATTTTTATCTTAGCGTCATGTTGTGTGTTTTGAGGCAAAAATCACACTTTGTCTCAGATTATCTGATTACAAATCAACTTCCCTACTCCCATCGATTTCAATGGTAACTATTGACCTTATAGAGCATCCTCGGTGTTGCGTGACATGGCATCCACCCCCCTTTTTTTGATAGGTTAATATAGATGAATATTCCATTAATATTTTTTAGAGCAGTCGTTGTCCTATTTCCATTGTTTTTTATTAAGCCGGCCTTGGGAGCGGATTCAGTATTGGAGTTTCGTGCGAGTGGCAGCTTGGTTAATAAGATTTCATTGGCAGAACTGAAAGACAAAATAAAGTCTCATGAAATTAATGTATTCAATTCTATAGTAGGAAAAGAAAAGAAATACGAGGCATTTTCCATTAAGGATATTCTTAATTTTGTGTACCGATCACAATGGACCTCTGGAAAGTATTCAGATATCGCCTTTACAGCTCTTGATGGTTATGCAGCGCTTAGTCAATCCGTCAAGCTCAATGAAGAGGGAGGGTTTTTAGCCTTTAGGGATGTAGACGTTAACGATGGCTGGGAGCTGGTTGGGAAAAAGAAGGTAGATCCTGGTCCGTTTTTTCTTGTATGGACAGGAAAATTTCAAACAACGGATAACGCCTTCCCTTGGCCTTGGCAAGTTATTCAGATCAATCTTTTACGTTTTGAAGATCAATACCCAGCAGTGTTTCCAACAGGCGTTAAATTAAATTCTTCGACTTATCGAGGTTTCTCAACATTTCGAAAACGTTGTTTACATTGCCACTCTATGGATCGTATGGGAGGCAAAGTTGGACCTGATCTAAACGCTCCTCAAAGCATCGTAGCGTATCGCTCCAAGCATATGATCAAAGAGATAATTAAGCACTCATCCAAGTACCGTTATACCAATATGCCGGATCATAATGATCTATCTGACTCTGACTTAGATGACTTATACAACTATTTTCAGTTTCAAATGACCAGAAAAACCAAGCACCATTAGAAAAAGCAGCGCACAGCGTGGCTTGCTTCTAGTAGGCCGGTGTTCTGCGTGGTCACAGCCACGAACAGTATTGGTTAACAACAAAAACTGCCTAGAAGATGACATAAGCGACATCAACTTTTTAACATCTAAAAATCCGACAGGTTGCCGGAAAGAGATGGTTAAAATTGACTACACCCTCCCAAAATTTTCTTATTAATAAACCGATACGGTTAATACAAGGAAAAAAAATACTGACGTTACTCCTACAATTGAGGCGTATACCTTAACGAAGGCATTATTTTCAGAAAATAATTTAAGTTTCATTATCGTTTTTTTATTATCTTGTAATATGTCATTAAGCAATAATGAAAAGGGAAAAATAACAATTACCGCTAACACAATAGGGACTAACGCTTCACCAAATACACGCAGCAACGTAAAGGTATTCTCTGGTGCATAAGATAAAATGGCAACTAACGACACTAAATGCAGAAATAAAGCCATAGACATCAAGAATGAATATAAGTATCGAGTTAAAACACTAGTTCGCACGTTTCTTACAAAAACGAGGGCCCCAGTTAACGCCACAGCAATGAAAAGAAAACTGGGTAAGGTCAAAAAATTGAAATAAGCACTTAAAAACCAGGGTAGAATTAATATAGCGTTGATCAGAATAGTGCCTAAAATGGCTTTAGAGAAAGCAGCTGATTGCTGAGGATTTATTCGGCTATTTTCTGGAACAGAAGACAGAAGCTTAAAAGTTGCAGGAATAAAAAAGCATGTGGAGACAATACCTGTGTATATTGTAACAAGTAAGGTAACCGATAGAATTGGGCCCAACATTTTAGGATTTTCAAAATGATTCAAGGTTGCAATAATAGCAATAAATAACGTGATAGCTGATGCGGTAATCGAAAATTTATTCATATTAGAGTAAAAAATCGCTGAACTTTCAGCTTCTGACTGCGTTAATTCTTTACTGCTAAATACTCTACTCAAATGAGTTGTATACTTGATTTCTTTCGTGTCATTGAATATAAATCCAGTCAATAATATTCCCAAAGAAATCATGGCTGCGGGTGTATTAACAAACATTAATATCTCGCCGTTAAGTAACATTGCACATATCGCCGAACTTAAAATAACGAGCATACATAGTAATTGTCTCATATAACTTCCATCTTTTAAAAATTGAAACCGTCTTAATATAACTACATTTTATGTAAGAAAACATTATTTATTAACAACTTACCTAAGTTACTACATAAGTTACTACCTTAGTTACTTTAAATAATTGAATATTGAATTTCGACGATTTAGGTATTTTACTGATTCAAGTGAGTGAACAATTAATGTTTCAAGATCAAGAGAGCAAGAAGGTTGAATTAGCGTATCCTTATGATTGTATGACTTGCGACCTCCTCCTTAATGCAACTCAGTAAGACCTGCTAGATCCGTTGTGTAAAGCGGTTGCACCCTAGCACTCATGCTTTGTTTGTTACATCTAGAATATTGTTGAGTGGTAGCTCGAATTGAACTGACTCGCGCAGCATTTTGAATATTTGATAGAGTCCATTAATTTGTATTTACAGACCTTTATCAAACAGATGCGATGTTTGCCGTGTATCAACACCCAATGCCAATTTAGGGGATGCTTTCAGTGCAAATTAACATTGTGCTTATTTGTAACCTCAAAAGATACGTTGCCCTTGTTCGTTTGCTTAAAAGTATTTTACTCCCAGTCACCTATTTTCAAATCTGCAGTGGGTTGTTGTCAGCCTACCCTGTCATAAAAGCGTAATCTTGCGTTAATAAAAGCATCAGCAAATAGTCATGAAAACGTAAAATCACTGTCACTTTTTAGACACTAATTGTTCATTTTTATGACCCGAAATCATCATAATTACTTTCTATGATATGCCGTCCTGATGATGGCTTATTTTCATCAGCTCGCCCTCAATCGATTAACATGACTTGGATTGTCTAGGAAAAATTATGAATTTAATTAGAAAAATAGCTATTTTCTCATTCACAGCAGGTCTGAGTACAGCTGCTGCCGCAACAGCCCTGCCTGAGCACCAAACATCGAATGTTTGGTACACCGATGCTCACACTAAATTGATGGAAAAACTGCAAACTAACAACCGTTTTAAAGCTAAAAATGTCATCGTATTTATTGGTGATGGTATGGGTATTTCAACACTGACATCTGCTCGAATTTTACAAGGACAGTTAAATAACCAACCAGGGGAAGAAGGTTATCTTAGTTTTGAATCGTTTCCACACACAGCGCTGGTCAAAACTTACAACGTTGATGCACAGACACCCGACTCTGCGGGCACAATGACCGCAATGATGTCAGGCCTGAAAACAGATGTGGGTGTTATCGGCGTTGATGAAGATATAAGTCGTGGTGATTGCTCTACCGTTGCTGGAAATGAAGTAATTACAGCACTCGAACTGGCTGAAATTAAAGGCCTAGCCACAGGTATAATTTCAACTGCGCGTATTACTCACGCGACACCAGCAGCAACGTATGCGAAATCTGCAGATAGAAACTGGGAAGATATCTCTGATATGCCGGAATCAGCAATAACAGGCGGCTGTAAAGACATAGCTGATCAGTTAGTCAATTTTGAAGACTATTTGGAAAAGCGTTATACCGGAGTGGATGTAGACGGAATTGACGTCGCTTTTGGTGGCGGACGTCGTCACTTTCTCCCAAAAGATGAAGCATTCAATAGTGACGATGCAGCAAGTGCGGTTGAAGGTGATCGCACCGATGGACGCGATCTTACTGCAGAATGGATAGCGAAGTACCCACTTGGAAATTATGTTTTTGACCAAACAGGATTTAACGCAATTGATGCGACAACAACTACAAAAGCGTTTGGACTATTTAACGAGTCTCATATGCAATATGAAGCTGATCGCAGCAACGATATCGCAGGCGAACCTAGCTTGACGCAGATGACCGAAAAAGCGATCGATATTTTAGATAATCAAGAAAAAGGTTTCTTCTTGATGGTTGAATCAGGTCGCATCGATCATGGCCATCACGCTGGCAGCGCATACAATGCCCTTACTGATGCCATTGAATTATCCAATGCAGTTAAAAAAGCTTATGACATGACCAACAGCGAAGACACCCTAATTCTTGTTACTGCTGATCACGGTCACGTATTTACGATTGCAGGGTATCCGAAACGTGGCAACCCTATCCTTGGCAAAGTCGTAGGGGTCAATTCAGATATACCAGCACAAGATGCCGATGGCCTACCCTATACTACACTAGGCTATACCAACGGCCTTGGAATGATGGACTTGGGCAATGAAACAGATGCTGATGCTTCATACGCAATGGCTAACAATGCGGGCCGCAAAGACATATCTGCCATTGACACTGAATCATCAGGCTTTCACCAAGAGGCGTTAGTGCCACTGAGCTCCGAAACTCATAGCGGTGAAGATGTAGCCTTACACGCAAATGGACCAGGAGCGCAGTTAGTACAAGGTGTTATAGAGCAAAGCGCTTTGTTCCATGTCATTAATCAAGCACTTGAGCTTATCAAAGAATAATTAGGGAGAATTTGAATGAAAAATATAAAACTCAGTCTTATAGCAATTGCCGTAATTGGACTAAATGGTTGTTTATTAGAAGGCGATGATGGCACAAATGGTACTAATGGCGTCGCAGGACAAGATGGCACAAACGGTACTAATGGCCAAGATGGCTCGGCGGGATCCACCAGCCTAATGGTGCAAACCAATTTGATTATTGGCGACACAAACTGTCCCAACAGTGGTGTGAAATTTGATTCTGGGATTGACGCTGACATCAGCGGTACCCTAGAACCCAGTGAAATCACTAGCACAAATTTCGTATGCGTTCCTGGCATTACTGAAGTAAGCTCAACGCAATTGCTTACCAGCTTAAATAATCAATGGTTCATTGATGGTGCAGCACTTGTTTCACAAAACAAAAATACATGGCTAACCGCAACTAGCGGAGTCGGCGCACAAAGTAGCAGCGGCGATACCGACATTGCACAACAAGTGACGTCATACGAAACTACCAGTCCGGCACAAAAATCAGCCTTTATTGAGCAATTAAAAGGTTCCGCCAAGAATGTTATTTTGTTTGTGGGTGATGGGATGGGAGTGTCTACGGTGACAGCCTCTCGCATATTAGAAGGCCAGATGCAGGGTCAATTGGGCGAAGAAAACAGTCTTTCCTTTGATCGCTTTCCATTTGCAGGCTTAGCAAAAACTTACAATGTTGACGCACAAACACCTGATTCAGCTGGCACCATGACCGCAATGGTAAGCGGTGTTAAAACGGATGTGGGTGTTATTGGCGTTGATGAAGATATTGTACGCGGTGATTGTTCAACGGTAGCAGGAAATGAATTGGTTACTGCGCTAGAACTTGCCGAGTTAGCAGGCAAATCAACGGGTATCATATCCACAGCTAGGATTACGCACGCAACACCTGCGGCAACGTATGCAAAATCAGCTGATCGAAATTGGGAAGACATTTCTGATATGCCAGAAGCAGCAGTGACTGCGGGCTGCAAAGATATAGCCGAACAACTGGTTAACTTTAAAGCTAATTTAGAAACGCGTTTTGAAGGTAGCAGTGTGGATGGAATCGAAGTGGTTTTTGGTGGCGGTAGAAGACACTTTTTACCTAAAGACGCTACTTTTAACAGCCCGGATGCGGCTAGTGCAGTAGAAGGCGATCGCACTGATGGCAGAGACTTAACGGCAGAATGGTCGCTTACCTACCCCGCGGGTTCTTATGTGTTTGACCAAATAGGGTTTAATGCAATTAATACTGACACCACCACACATGTATTTGGTTTGTTCAATGAATCACACATGCAATATGAAGCCGACAGAGCTAATGATATTGCGGGTGAACCGAGCATTGCAGAAATGACAGCCAAGGCAATTGCCATCTTGGATAACAATCCTTTAGGCTTTTTTCTATCCATTGAATCGGGTCGAATCGATCATAGCCACCATGCGGGCAGTGCCTATGGTGCACTCACTGATACCATTGCGTTTTCTGAGGCTGTTGCCATGGCTGATGAGATGACCAATGATGAGGATACATTAATTATCGTAACTGCCGATCATGGTCATGTATTTACAATTGCTGGATATCCAAAGCGAGGTAATCCCATACTGGGCAAAGTAGTTAGCGTTGGGCAAACAGAAGCCGCATTAGCTGCTGACGGCCAGCCGTACACAACATTGGGTTACACCAACGGAAGGGGGTTCCAAAATTTAGGAAATGAAGTGACTGACGCTGATGTTTCCTATTCCATGCCAATTGCTGCAGGTCGCCAAGACTTGACCGACGTCGATACTGCATCAGCCGGCTTTCACCAAGAAGCCTTAGTGCCTTTGACGAGTGAAACTCACTCAGGTGAAGATGTGGGAATCTATGCAAAAGGGCCAGGCGCTTTTTTGCTAAACGGTACCAATGAGCAAAACATGATTTACCACGTCATAAACTTTGCGTCTGATTTGAGCGGTCAGGTAAACAGTACTCAGTAGTTCACTGTCTAATCAAATTAGTCTCTAGGTATAGTGGATGATGATTCATTCGCTATACCTCGTTTTGACCATTAGAGATAAGAACAAACGGTTGTATAAACATGACCTAGCATGCAATAAAAGCATGACGTCACGTTAAAAGACCTCAAAATTAAAACGGATAAGTACCCATTATGAAATCTTTAATAGAAATCACAGTCAATTCGACGAAGAACATCATTAGATTATGTGTCTCTATCGCGGGTGTTACCGCGTTTAGCGCACTCGCTAATAGTCCTTACAATATCGATACAAGCTCATTCATAAAACCAAGCGAATTAAAGCTATCAAATGATCAATGTTCAGATTTAGCTTTACCCGCAAGTAATCTTATTGCTGTGTATGAAATCGCAAAGAGCAATCACTCCAGTGATAAATTAGGGCAAGAATTGCAGATTACCTTAGTCAGAAACGGCAACGAAGTGGCACATCAATATCCGCAAACAGGGATCACTGAATCTTGGCAATTGAATCAGGCGGATCAAATAAAAAGCACTCGATTTTTTGACCTACACCAGCGCGCTATCGAATATCAACCGGGTGAAAAAGTGCACGGCAAAACAGAATCTGACTGGTCCTATCGCAATCAATTAATAAGTGACTCGCTGCTGCAAAAGTTTACCACCACGAATGTGATTAATGAGGGGTGCAATCGCGTCGAAACAAAACAATTTAAGAATGAGAGTCTATCGATGGAAATCACATGGTTTTCTGAGTTGCGCTTAGTAAGTCACTTTATTATTAAAAAGAAAGACTCTGATAATATATTAGAAACATGGTCTTTGAAGAGCTTAGCATTGTCTAATAAACAAATTACGCCCTTCTTTAAATCTCGGTACGCCTATTACGCGACAGACTATGCGGATATTGGTGATGATCATACTGACCCGTTTTTAACAAATATGATGAACTTGGGTTTCATAGAACGTGGTGCCTCAGGATTTTATGATACCCAAGGAAACCCAATGTCGCGCGATCCCTCTAACACTGAAACTCATACACACCGAAGTCCTTCTTGCGGCCTGCCAGTACTAAGATATCAAATGCAACGCTAAAG
>OOFU01000109.1_pt1 | contig 11965 bp, 9 predicted proteins | sample 1670361 | NCBI WGS metagenome assembly OOFU01 (sample SAMEA98145418, study PRJEB22522) | marine metagenome | biome: marine biome; feature: marine water body; material: sea ice | place: Arctic Ocean | collected 14-Sep-2015 | depth 1.3 m
CTCGAGCACAACAAAAAGTTGATAAATTAGACATCACCTTAAATGGATTAAGTGATTTTAGAGGTCGTTTGTTAATGCCCGCGCAAGGTAACCTAAGAAAAATGTTTGTCAGGTTTAGGCAAGGACAAATTAAATGGAAAGGAGTCATAATAAACGGTATTGCGGGTAATTCTGTAGTAGCCATTCATCATGCCAAAGTACTTTATTCTGATTGGCTTAGAGGTTTTGGTTTAGTGACTGTGCTTGACCATGGTGATGGATTTATGAGCTTGTATGGCCATAATCAAGCATTATTGAAGCAAGCTGGGGAGGTTGTTCAGGCTGGTGAAGCAATCGCTTTGTTAGGTCAAAGTGGTGGTCAAAGTCGGCCCAACTTGTACTTTGAAATACGCCATAAAGGAAAGCCAATTAATCCTGTTAATTGGCTAAAGTTATAATTTCAAACAACTTTAAGCCATTATCCTCTAGTAAAAATATTGCATCGGCTTATAATTAAAACGACAAATAGACAAATACAATAATAAGAAGTCATGCGTTTATTACTAATTAGTTGTTTTTTGTATATCAGTTTCTCTGCAAAAGCGTCGCAAATCGCTTTAATCATTGATGACATGGGTAATAATAAAAAAGATGCAATGGCTTTTACTCTGCCGTCTAATGTGACATTTGCGATCTTGCCTAATAAACACTTATCTAAGATTTTTTCTAAGCGGGCTACAGCACAACAGCGAGAAGTGATTTTACATATGCCGATGGAATCATTGGCTGGTAATAATCAAGAAAAAAATGTGCTGCTATCTAATATGCCACCCACTCAAATCGTAAAAATGTTAAAAATAGCCCTATCTACTGTCCCTGATGCTGTGGGTGTTAATAATCATATGGGCAGTAGGCTGACACAACTGACATTACCCATGTCTGTCACCATGGAGTTTTTGTCTGAACAAGGACTATTTTTTGTTGATAGTCGCACTACTAGGTATACTAAGGCAGAAGCGATTGCTAAAAAAAATGGTGTGTTAAGTGCTAAACGTAATGTATTTATTGACCATATCCCTAGCTCCGAACAAATTGATAAACAATTCCATCGTTTACTCAGCTTATCCAAAAAGCATGGCTACGCTGTAGGTATTGCCCATCCTTATCCACAAACCCTTGAATATTTGAAAGTGCATTTGCAAACACTTCAAAAGCACGGCATCGAGTTGGTTAAATTAAGTGATGTACTTTCTTCAGGTTCCACTTACGCTTATCATTCTAATACAAAATCACAACCCATTTCCCCAGCACCTAAGTTCCAAAGCTCGATGAAAAGTAAAAGCAGGTAAGTGTTACAACAAGAACATATTATGCCAGTTGCAAATCTACTTACCCCTATAGAGGATATCGCCACTATTCTGGGTGATGTCGCTATTTTGTCTAAAGTTACCGCAAAAAAATAGCTGGCATATTAGGAGGCGACTTAGCCCTAAATGCCGAACAAGTAAACGGTGTGAAAGCAGAACTTTAGTTCCAGTTGTTTTGGCTGTGGCAAAAGGTTATTTTATAAAGAAACTTATTCTGGTGTCTTCTGTATTATTGATGTGCGTATTTTTGTTAGTGATTGGTGGATTATACCGGTGTTTTGAGGGAGTCGAAAAACTAGCGCATAAATTGATGTACACCAATTACGATTTGGAACAAGAACATATAAAAAGTTCGCTGTTGTTGCAGATCCTAATGTTGAGTTAGTTGCACTTGAAAAGAATAAAATAAAAGGTGCCATCAGAACTAATTTTATCCTATCGGCTGAGATAGTTGTGATTCTAATTGGCACAGTCCAAGTCGAACCTTTTGCCACTCAAGCAGCTGTGCCTTGGTCTGCTTTTTGGTTTTGGCTATTACCGTTGGGGTGTATCGCTTAATAACTGGTATTGTAAAGCTTGAGGATGCGGGTCTATATTTACTTACAAGTCTATAAGCGGCACTTTTAACAGTATTCAACGTCTAGTAGGGAAGGGTTTATTAGTTTTCCCTCACTTTTCAATGAAAACATTACCTATCGCAGTGTCAGCATCTAAGTTCTTGGTCGGAGGTAGAATTTTAGTACACTACATTCGCTACATTCTCTGTATTCATTATATTAGGATTTGGCTCTAAAAAAATATACGGCCAACCTTATATTGCAAAGACCAAGTAGATTTTGATTTGTTCTATCTTGAAATTTTTACTTACCGCTGATTTATATCAAATTCTAACCATCAAATGCTTGCAAAACTCATGAAATGTTATATTATAACAATTAATTGTTTCAGGGTAATGACGTATGCAAGTAAGTAAAGATAAAACGCTGTTAGACAGGCTAGGCATTTGGGCCTCAAGTTTGTGTGCGTTGCATTGCTTGTTGTTACCTATTCTTATTCCACTTATTCCTTTTGTTGGCGCCTCATTTTTTGCACAAGGTTGGTTTGAAAGAAGCATTCTATCACTTTCAATGATCGTTGGTTTTTGGGCCTTATTTTCTGGGTTTTATCGCTACCACAGACAGCTTTATCCTTTATATAGTTTAGTTTTAGGTGGGCTCATCTATTGGAATAAAGACATGTTTGGCGAGTCCTATGAACCATTTACTATTGCTGTAGGAGCGTTACTAATTATTGGCGCACACATTGTTAATTTGAAATTATGCCAGAGCTGCCAAGATTGTGATTCTGGATGTGCTAGTTCTTAATATTATTAAGCGTTCACAACCTAAAATAAGTAAATCATTAAAGTAATATGTCTTTATCGAAAATGTGATTTATTTATTAAATTATTCTTTGCAGATATCCAACAATTTGAATCTCTAGAATAGATTAATTTTCTGCCGCTAACACCAATTTAGCTTTAGCCGGTCCATTACTGAACACCGCATCTACTCCCCAAGCCCTCAGCCTGAGCAAGTCTTCAGGTTCATCAACCGTGTAAACAAAAAATTTTAGCCCACGATTATGTGCATCCTTTACGAAAGCTTGTTCGACAAAACTAATATCAGCATTAACTGAATACGCTTGTAATTCTTGAGCAAATTGCGCGTATTTCAGTGGATAACTTCCAGTTAACGCCCCTGTTCTTATTGCGGGCGCAATGCTTTTAAACGCTAGCAAAAGATGGTGATTGAAGGACGAAACCATAAATTGCTCAGGTTCAAAATTTAATTGATTTATGGCTTTGTTAATACACGCATTGAGCAGTGATAATTCATTCACTCCTTTAACTTCAATATTGATTAAACATTGTCCCTGCACATGCTGTAACACTTGCCAAAGCGTCGGCACAAACTGACCTTTGCCTACATCCAATGCTTGTAATTCTTCGAGGGAATAATCTGTTAATGCACGATTTCCCTTGGTGGTTATCTTTATCCATCTATCGTGAATAACTACTAATTCATCGCCTAGTTGAAAGATATCTATTTCAATGCCATCAGCTTGTTGTGTTAAGGCTAAATCAATGGCTAATAATGTATTTTCGGGGGCATCAGCGCTGGCCCCTCTATGAGCAAATATCAGCATAGTATTTATTTATTGTGGAGTTTCTGGGCATTAATCGTTTCATAAATAGCTGCAGAAATCACCAATAATCCACCGATTATGGTTTGCCATCTTGGCTGTTCATTTAATACTAATATGGCAAGTCCTACACCGTAAAGTGGTTGCATACAAGCAATAAGGGAGAATGTTTTAGCACGCAGATGTTTAAGGCTTGCAGCAATTAAAGCATGTGGCACTGCGGTTAAAAATGTGCCGAGTATAATCAGTCCTATGTAAGTCTCTTGACTTGCTTTAAACAATTCATCACTTGAAAAAAAACTAAGAGAGACAAAAATCACCAAAGTTTGATAGGCCATTGCATGGGCACCAGAGTAATGTGAAAAATGTTTCCGGTGAACTAAATTTCTAAAAGAATAAAGAACCGCAGAGCACACACCAATTAACACACCTTGTGTAATTTCATTTTCTAAAGAAATTTCTGGCACAATTAAGAAAATACCAAAAAGAACAACAATGGCACTCACCACATCTTGCCAAACTAGACGTATTCCCTCAAAAAAAGGTTCTAAGAGTACTGTCATTACTGGAAAAGTAAATAAGGCTATCATCCCCACCGATACTGATGAGTACTGCATAGCAGCAAAATAGCTGACCCAATGAGCTGCCATCAACAAACCTAGAAACAAAGCAATAAAATAATCTTTTTTACAGTCCAATAAGATGGATTTTTTAAATAACTTAACAATGCCAAACAACATGATGCAGGCAATGCCTGCACGGCCATACGTAATATCTACTGCAGATAAGGGGAGAATTTTAGAAAATAATGCGGTAGCTCCAAGCAGCACCATAGTAAAGTGTAAAGACCAGAGACTTTTTTTAACGGGGTCCACGAATTTCTACTTCGTTATTTTTGCGAAGACGTCACCGAGACGTGTAACATCTCCTGCACTTAGCTCAGCAAATTCTATCATGTTAGCTTCGAAGCACGCTACTACGGTTGACCCGAGTTTAAATAAGCCCATTTCTTCACCTTTTTTGATAAACACCGAACTGTCACCTTGCTCAGGATACTGCCAATGTTGCACGTTTTTACCAGCCGGAGGTGACACAGTACCTGCCCATTTAGTTTCGATACTTGCAACAATTGTTGCACCTACTAGAACCAAAGCCATTTTACCTATTTCGGTATCAAAAATAGCCACTACTCGCTCGTTTCTAGCAAACAATCCAGGTACTCTCTGTGCAGTAAGAGGACTAACTGAAAACAACTCGCCGGGCACATAAATCATATCGGTAAGTTGTCCATCAACAGGCATGTGTATTCGATGATAATCTTTAGGAGACAAATAAATCGTAGCGAACTTACCATTTAAAAATGGTTTTGCAAGTTCAGGTTTACCACCTAGCAAAGAAGATAGACTATAGTTATGGCCTTTAGCTTGAAAAATAGCATCGTGCTCAATATCACCCAGCTGACTAACTGCCCCGTCTACAGGCAAAGCAAGTTGTTGTGAGTCTTGGCAAATCGACCTGGCGTCAGTTTTAAGCTGGCGAGTAAAGAAAGCGTTAAATGATGAGTAAGATTCTGGATCAGAGTCGAGTGCTTCAGACATATCCACTTTATATTGTTTAATAAAGAGCTTAATAATGGCTGTTGTCATTGCACCAGCTTCTGCTGCAGCTAGCATGCCGATCAAACGTGATAACAAATGTTTTGGAGTGATATATTGCAAAGCAATTTTTAACGAATCAAACAAAGTAGCTTTCCTTGTAGCTTAACTTTAACGATAGGAGTGTACCGTAATAATCTTGGCAGTTTGCTCTTAACTAAGTTTAATAGGCTATATGCTAGTAGATTTTACAGGCTAATTTAGTCATTAATTTTTAGAAATTCACACCTTCGTGTGTGCTGGACGCAACTCATCCATATTCAACAATATTTTATGATAACTTTGATAGCGTTGAGGGCTTATTTTACCTTCTTCGACCGCCGCTTTGATAAGACAGCCTGGATCATTACCATGTTTACAATCTCGAAATTTGCAGCCACCTAAGTAGTCTCTAAATTCTCTAAAACCATTAGTCAGTCTTTCTGCAGGTAGATGCCATAAAGCAAATTCACGGACTCCGGGCGAGTCAATTAAATCCCCGCCAGCAGGAAAATGCAGCAATTTTGCTGTAGTTGTGGTGTGTTGACCTAATCCTGAATTATCCGAAATGTCCCCAATGATTTCGTCTGCTTCGGGCAATAGTTCATTAATTAAACTTGATTTCCCTACACCCGACTGACCAACAAACACACTTACCTTATCTTTTAGACATATGGCAAGTTCATCAAGACCAGTCAAGGTTTTGCAACTGGTGTAAACAATCAGGTAACCAATATCACGATAAATGTTAAGTTGTCTTTCAACTTCAATGAGTTGTTGTGAGTCTAGTAACTCAACTTTATTTAGCAATATAACGGGCGTAATATCTACATCTTCTGCTGCTACTAAATATCGGTCGATAATATTTAGGGATAAACTGGGTAGCACCGAGCTCACTATGATTATTTGATCAATGTTAGCAGCTACAGGTTTTACCCCGTCATAAAAATCAGGACGGGTGAGAACAGACTTCCTATCTTGGACAATCTCAATAATACCGCTGATCGATAACGACTGATCTTTGCCTGGCCTAAACAACACTTCATCGCCACATACCACACTGTTAATAGTTCGCCGCATATGGCACCTGTGAACTATCCCGGACTGGTCCTCAACATCTGCATGTTTACCAAATCGGCCTATTACACGTCCGCCTTGTTGCTCACCAAACTGATTGTCTTCAATTTCGTTTGGCTTAGCACCACTTGTAAGACGCTTCGAGCGGTTTACAGAAACTTGTCGTTTCTGTCTGTCTGTTAACTTTGGTTTTTTAGCCACGTTTTATCTTTGCTGTAATTAATACCATTTCAAGTATCATGTTACCGTTTGATGCGGCGGATACCAAATTTTTAATGTATTTGTTGTTTGTCCAATAATTTTAGTTTAGGAGTCTGCATGTCAGTAAACAACGAAAATCTAGTTTGGATCGATATGGAAATGACGGGGTTAGAGCCTGAGACCGATGTAGTCTTGGAAATTGCGACCATAGTCACAGACAAGGATCTTAATATATTAGCCGAAGGACCCGTATTAGCGATATATCAGCCTGATGAAGTACTTAACGGAATGGATCAATGGTGTACAGATACTCATGGGAATTCAGGTCTTACCAAACGCTGTCGTGATAGTGAAGTCAACGAACGACAAGCAGTACAAAGAACCATCGCATTCTTAGAAGGTTTTGTTCCCAAAGGCATATCACCACTATGCGGCAATACCATTGGCCAAGATCGTCGTTTTTTAGTCAAGTATATGTCTGAACTTGAGCAATACTTTCATTATAGAAATGTTGATGTCAGCACAATAAAAGAATTAGTTCGCCGCTGGAAACCAGAATTGCTTGGTGGTTTTCATAAAAAAGGCGTGCATTTGGCGCTTGATGACATTCGTGAATCTATCGCCGAAATGGTTTATTACCGTAAACATGTCTTCACTATTTAATTTAATGCATGAATAACTGCGTAATGTTTGTGTGTTATTTGTGCGTTGCTTGCGTGCTATTTCATCAATTTGAGTTAATTTGCAAAAAAAAACATAAAAATGAGCTTTAGTGCTTGCATAGACCTCTTATTTTTGTAGAATGCGCCTCCGCTTTGGGCAACCACAGTTTAAAGCGTTAATAGTAAAATTATGCGGGAATAGCTCAGTGGTAGAGCACAACCTTGCCAAGGTTGGGGTCGCGAGTTCGAATCTCGTTTCCCGCTCCAATGATAGAGTATCAATATTTTAAAGTAATCAGCACCTGTTATGCGACTCCAAAAAGTGCACGACAACGCGGTTGGCGGTTACAAATCTCGTTTCCCGCTCCAATGATAGAATACCAATATTTTAAAGTAATCAATACCTGTTATGCGACTCCAATGAGTGCACGACAACGCGGTTGGCGGTTACAAATCTCGTTTCCCGCTCCAATGATAGAATACCAATATTTTAAAGTAATCAGCACCTGTTATGCGACTCCAAAAAGTGCACGACAACGCGGCTGGCGGTTACAAATCTCGTTTCCCGCTCCAATGATAGAGTACCAATATTTTAAAGTAATCAATACCTGTTATGCGACTCCAATGAGTGCACGACAACGCGGTTGGCGGTTACAAATTTCGTTTCCCACTCCAAATTTACAACGTCAGCAAATTAAGATAGCCATCTAGAACAAGTCGGCCCGGCCCCCATAGGATTCGCGTCCACATGTTCGCATCTCATTTCTCGCTGTAATGTTTAATCCATACCACCCAAAATGTAAGTTTCAGAACGACTTGGGAGCTTCAATTCAATGCACGTCAATGATTGAATGTTGACCACCTTTCAAATTGGTGTAACGAAGAAGCGGAGTGCCCCAGCTGTTCCCTTTAGGGCAGGTTTTGAAGTGATTTATGCCGGGCGCTTCGTTGGCTATTTTTGACTTGAGCATTAAGCCTGCAGATAGTCGCCTCGCACAAACCGATTTCAAAAGTAGGATCTAAGGGAAAAAAAATTTTTCGCGCTATATTTATTTCCATATAGTTCATAAAGACAAAATAAATCAAAAAAATTAACTTCACGACTTGAATAGAAAAAATCAATACTATTTACAATGCCGAAAGACTCTTTAAATTAGCAAGCGATAAGGCATTTATTCAATTAAGTCGACAAATCAATACACGGAACTTACTACTCGCTATCATCCAGACACTTGGTAGCCAGTCTAAAGTCAACTTGGCTGATATCAATCAGAATTACTTTACCAATACAGAGATAACCATCCAATACGAGCCCTTTCATAATCAAAACAAAAAAGAACAATGCAGTGTTTCTACCTAAGGCTGCTTTAACTCGTCATGAAACATTGGGTGTTGCGCTCATTAAAACTAATCTCATTGAAAACAGGTTTAGACTTTCCTTTTTCTGAGTAAAAATTACTGGATGGTTGCACACTCCAACTGCATGATGACTTATTGTCTATTTATACATGTCGCCCTAAAAAGCGTTTCTCAGCAGCAGTGGCACTTCGTGTGACAATAGATTTATTGAGTAGCCGTATCGATTATGTAGTCGCAGGGGGTTATAAGGTAACAGAAAGGCCAAATGCCCCTAAAGCTGAAACATTAAAAAAATATACTGTTAATGACAGACGCAGGGTACTTTGACAGAGCTAAAATAATGGATTTTGGTAACCAAGGCGTATAAACCATTACTCAAGCACTTCATAGCATTAACCTCGTCATTATAGTATTAAGAAGAAAACGTATGGGGTATTTGGACATCAATCTACTGAGAGACAGTCTGCCAACCATAAATATTGATGGATTATATGGTTTAAGCTGGCAAATATAATTATCGTTTAAAGAGCTGAAATTGCATTGTAATCTGAAGAAGTTCAGTTCAAAGAGCAAACATATTGTTTAGACACTGTTTTACTTAAATTTTATGAAGATGCTATTAAAAATCCTGAAGGCAAATAGCACAGAATTATTAAAATTTTTGTGGGTATCAACACAAAAAACACCGAGGACAGCGCCCAACTGATTATCGTTTATGATGAAACAAATCAGTCGAGGTCATGCGAGCGAGACCACCCTAACAAAGATGTAGAAGATGGACTCTATCAATATGGCGTCATACTTATGAAGCGGCATTAATATTGCTGAAATTAATATTGCTAGAGTAGTCGAGCAAACGATGGCGCAGTTGCAAAACGATGCGTGAACTTTCGTTGAGTTTCAATGCAGAGATAGTAGTGTAAATGATGGATATGTTGACGCCTGATAAAGTCCAGTATTATCAGCAATATTATCGGGCTATTGACAACAACTGACTTATGGCACCGTTTTATTGTTATCGTTATACATCCTCAGCTAGATCACCCAAACTATCTTTAAGTTCATGTAACAAATCGCCATAGCGTTTCCAGCGGCCAATAGAGCTGGAGTAAAGAGGTTTCCGAACCTGCACTGAGCTAGCTGTGGAAACTGGCGCTTTGTTTTCGTGGAAACGTAAGCATGCATCGTCCCATTCAAGGTCACAAAATTTAAGTAGTTTCTCAGTGGTCGCTTGTTGATTAAATACAATATCTTCATATTGCACTTCCATAAACCGATTATTGGGTAAGCTTGCACGCCAATGGCCGATGAGTTGGTCGAATTTACGATAAAATTGTGCAGTAGTTTTTAAACTATATGTGTAATCATAATAGGAATGTTGTGTTGTAAGCAATTGTCTATAATTGCTCAAACAACTATCCATAGCGCCTCTTCTTAACACAATTATTCTAGCGTTTGGTAGGGCTTTTAAAATTAGCTTTGCATAAAAAAAGTTAAGAGGCATCTTGTCTGTGAAGCGGATTGCGTTCCCGCGTAAAGCGCTAGTTGCTTCTACGTACTGTTCGCCAACGTTATGTAGATTGAGCGTATTTGCTTGGGAAAGCGTCTGTGCATCTAGTACCAAATTAGATTTACTATTAGTTGCTCGCTTAACCAGTTCTGCAAATGTATTTAGTTCCCCTCCAGATATCACATCTCGATGACTAGACAGTATCCTATCGACTAATGTAGTGCCGGTTCTAGGCAAACCTACTATAAAGATTGGTGATGATGACTGCTTATCTGAAGGTGTGTCGAATGCCTTATTTGTTGTGCAATTTGACACTGCTGGCTCCTGAGCGGCTGAAAATACTCTTTCATAACTAAAAGCATTAGCCGTTGCACATTTTCCCGATTTTGCTTTTTTAAGCCATTCAAAACTTGTGGTGTAGTCACCTAAATCTTCATAAGTCTTAGCCAATGCATGACCTATATATAAAGCGGCGTCGCTATCTCTTTTCCAACGTTGATAGCTTATCAATAATGCGTCTATTCTGTTTTTTTCAGCACTTTGTTTTTCAAGGCTGACCAGTGACTCTAAAGCTATATAAAATTCAGGGTCTCGGCTTAAACTTTGTTCATAGGCAGTTTTAGCAGCTTCAAAGTCACCCAAAAACTGCAATGAGGCAGCCAAATTATAATGATAATTTGCAGGTTTGACATCTAAAGATACGGCTTGTTGAAAACAAAGAACTGCCTTTTCATGGAAGCCTAGACGACTATACACAACACCTAATGTATCGGCAATGTGGGCGCTACTAGGCTCCAAACTAGCGGCCCTATCTGCAAATAGTCTAGCTTCATCATGCTCACCCAATTGAGTGAGCGCCTGACTGAAGTAGGTAAGTACACGAATATTATCAGGGGCTAAACTTACGCTTTTTTCAAACAACTCCCTTGCTTTTACATAATTTTCATGGTCAAAACATAGCTTGGCAAGCAGTAAATACGGCGCAGGATCGCTCACGTTACTTCGGATTAGCGCCATAGCATTAGCGTGGACTGTTTCGTATTCACCTTTTGCCATAAATAACAGATTTTCGTCAATTACATGAAGCATAATTTGGGGCGTTGTACTTATCAATATTAAAAACTTGTTGTAGGGTATCAAAGCGCTTTTGTATTGCAACACAAAGGCAGCCTTGCACGCCATCGAATTGACAAACACTTATACAATCGAGATACTAATCTTGGTGGAACTCTGCGTTATTACACGACATAATTATGCACTGCTAATGAATCAATCTACAGCCTCCCTTTATATATACTTCGTTCTTTTGAAACAGAGCACAGCGCACAGGAATTTAATATGAACAAAAATATTTTTAAGCCTAACTTAATTACCCAGGCTTTAGCGCTTACACTATTAACTGGTGTTGTAGCCATGCCAACTTACGCACAACAAAACAGTGAAGAAAGCACCAAAGATATAGAATTGATTACCGTTACAGCTACACGCCGAGCGGGTTCGATTCAAGAAGTGCCGATTAATATATCGGCATTAGATGGTAGTCAACTCGAAAGACAAGGTGTAGGTGATATATCGGAAGCATTGAGGTTTATACCAGGTATTGTTGCTTTAGATCAAGGTGGACGAAACGGTAACCCCTTAATAGTGCGAGGTATCAATGCTGATCCACTGGGTCAAGGTAGTGGTAATGATCAAGGTGGCACGGTTGCTACATACCTAGGCGAAATACCACTTGCTGTTGATATGAGAATAACTGACTTAGATCGTATTGAAGTATTGTTAGGTCCACAAGGCACACTTTATGGAGCGGGCACGTTAAGTGGTGCGATACGTTACATTCCTAACAAGCCAGAATTTGATGCTGGTTCATTTGATATTAGAGGCGACTTATTTAGTACTAACGAGAGTGACGATTTTGGTACAGACCTTGGTTTTACGGTAAACGTACCTTTAAGTGACACTTTTGCGTTTCGTGCTTCACTAGATAGTTAT
>OOFU01000114.1_pt1 | contig 11760 bp, 4 predicted proteins | sample 1670361 | NCBI WGS metagenome assembly OOFU01 (sample SAMEA98145418, study PRJEB22522) | marine metagenome | biome: marine biome; feature: marine water body; material: sea ice | place: Arctic Ocean | collected 14-Sep-2015 | depth 1.3 m
GTCCTTTGCCGGTGTGAGAAGGTCAACTTACTTCCTTCGACTTTGCTAACCATTTGCTTCTTTGAGTTCCTCTTGCAGTTCCAGATCCGATCTTTGACAACTGATCAAGAGAGTACGACCTAAACCCGAAAACCAGGACCTTGCCCCTCTATATTCCCAACTGACCAAAATCCACAAAGTCGTTCGGGCCAATCAGAGAGATCCAGCATAACCTTGCGCGAGTACGAAGAAAGTCCAACCCTCCCATATTCAGTCTTCCAATTTCGTTTTCAGGTCCTACCAACCGGTTCTTTAAAGCTTTTGTGCAACGGTCGCTTTCTTCCAGTGATTCTTACTACCTGAACCAAACTGTTTCGAGTACCTCAGGTGCAGAGTGCGCATTTCAAACTGCAAACTCAAGTGAGCTTTTAAACAGCAAAACTTGATCACCACCAACGGTCTGTGATCCTGTTGTCGCTACTCCACTCTTTCAGTGTTCAGCAAGTTCGTTCTGCGGAGACCCACTGAAGCCCAACTTCCCTCCACCAAGCTCAGCCAGCCTGCAACTGTTCTGGAGGTCTCTATAAGCCGGTTTTCAAGTCCTGTTTTCGATTTCAATTGTTGGATTGCAGTCTCGATTGGCAGAGCCCAGTACTGTTGGTACCTACCTCTAGCCAGATTCGATTGTTCGGTGCCCCCAACCAAGGGAACACTATCAGTCGCGCCTTGACCACATTTCTCTCTCGCAGGGCATCCAGTTCACGTTTCCATCGGCGGCATTCAAACAAATCAAGTTCCAAACCACCAACTTCGGCTATTAAAGTCAATTTAAAGAAGTTGGCCCCAGCCTTTCGTTCTCTTTGCCTCTTCCCCAGGTGGTTGCTTTTACCAGGAGAGTCTACGAGCCCCTCTACGGCCAGCCAACGCACAACGAGCAGCTCACGTCGAGTCACCAAACCTCCTTCCAGCCTCACTTGCTTCGAGTCACCTGCAGACGAAGCAACTCCAACCAGGCCAGGCACCTAACTACCTCGAGTCACCTGCAGACGAAGCAACTCCAGCTAGGTTAGGCACCCAGGCAATCATGTCGATGTATGCCTACAACTCTCGCAACCGAGGCGAGCAGCCTCCCCCACCTCGAAGTCAGTCCAGCAGGGAAGCGGTTCCATGGGGCAGCTCAACATTCAACCTGCCCTATCGCGTCTCGAGCAGTGCCGGCCCCCTTGAGAAGCGCCATTTCTTTTTCTCCACCCTGAAGAAGATCCAGAGCGCCGATGGTTCATACGCCAGCAAGGTTGGGGCCCTGGCCTCCAGATTCGAAACTGGTGAGATCCTACTACGGGAAGCACATGGCCACCTAGCCCCAATGTACGACGAAGCCAGCCGCACTCCTATTTGGAACAGCACGGCATACCAGATCACCAATCCGATCTTGATGAACGAGGATGGAAAGCGCATTGTCCCGGACGCCACAGCAACAGCATCGCTCCGCCAACTCCCTGCCTGTGCGTTCCTGCGGTTTGACCTAACCATTGACCCAACGACCGTCTATGGAGAATGCCTTGAGGCACGATTCGCCCTCAAATCAGGCGTGGCTATCCCCGACATAGTCAGAACCAATGCGGTGGCCCCACCAATGAGGAATGTCAGTGAACTCCTCGACGTGAAGAACCTCCTAGTGGCAATCCGAAATTTCACGGGAGCCAACCCAATTGTTGGAACCATCAAGCCACCCGAGGCCGGATCTACATGGCTGGAATGTTTACCAGAGGGCTGGACAGCACGAATCCATGAGTACTACCTACGCTGCGTCTTTGCTATCCTGTCCAAACGCATCCAGGAATCGTTCGTGGGAGATGTCCCCGACACTACGGTCCAACAGGACCTCACGGGGTGCAAACAAACCATTTTTGACGCAGCCCTCCGCCGCACAGTCAACCGAACTGTCACTGAATATTATGAAGCGTTCACCTCCATTATCACTGGATCCCCTTACGACGAAACCAAACCGTTCCCATTTGACATTGGAGAACTATTCTTTGGCGGCGCCAACCCCAACCTGATTGCCATGATCCACAGTGACTCGGTGACTCTGCCAGTCGCACCCCTCCATGAACGCGTCTCAGCTGCCCTCCGCCGGTTGAACACCATCAAAGACTTGTTGGTTGCTGCAGAAGGGAAGGTGCAGGTCATTGATGGCCAGATTCAAGCCATGACTGGGAGCCACAGACCCCGCACGCATATGACATTGCCCCCAATGGTGAACATGGCGGCTCCTTTCACACCCTCACAGCACTATCAACCTCAGTTCCATTTCGATCCTAGTGCATCCAGGAGCGGCGAGCCGGTAACAGACAACCCAGCGGTGTTTCATTTTCACCCAGGAACGAGGAACGGCCATCACCCGCCGGCTGGTCAATCAGTGCACAGCTGGCCACCAAGCTACCAAGCCATGAACAGCCACCCCAGCCAGCACGGAAACATGGACCTTGCAGCCATATTCCATGCTACTGCAAGCTACAACCCAGAAACCAGGACGGAACAAGAAGCCATGCTAGACGCTGCCATTTTCCTCAGTGTCGCCGAATCAGCCATCCGCCGAGCCACCAGGGCATCCACACCACCAGAATGCTGGGGATGTCATGGCATCCAGGACCTCCACGAACACCGCCTTCATCTTTTCAAAGATTGCCCTCACAAGACTCGAGAAGACGTGAAGTCAAATTTTTACCGCCACCTCCAGGAATACAAGGATTTCATGCGCCAACGGCGCCAGTCAGGTGACACGTCTAAATCATTCACCCCCGGGGCAACAACGGGCAGCAACATAATGGTCAACACGGCACAATGGCAGACTCAGGGCTTCCCATCAGCCGAAGCGGCCAACCTAGTCACCACCATTGCCAACGCCGCAACACCCCCCACCGCAAGGAACGGTTGTTTGATGGCGCTTGTCCACTCTTTGGCCCCTCCTAAAACCAAAGACCCACATGTGAATTGGCCAGCCCAGGTAGTGCAAGAGACCCCAGTCCCGGCCCACCTGACCCTTCCCGAGTCCAACAAGCGCTCACGCCAGGACAGCAACTACCACATGTTCTCCTTGTGGGCACAAGAGTGGGGGGTCAATGCATTCAACCTTGTCGCCCGTGAAAAAGGCCTCAGCGGCGGGATCCACAACTACATCGCCATCTCTCAGAATCTTCCGCATGTCCATCTGCCAATAGGCCCCATTGCGGAGACACCAGACGACAAAGGTGGCCAGTTAATGGCAATGTGCGACACAGGAGCGGGTCTCAACCTAGGTAATCTCCAGTACCATGCAAGTTGCTACAAGATCGCTCCAAGCCTTGTTGAATCATACTTCACCTTTGCTGAGGAAGGCTTCGATCCCATCACCATTGGAGGCGTTGACGGCCAAAGTCAGGGAGGCCTAAGCTTAACTGCGATCATCACCTACTACCTCCCATATGAAGTCAATGGACGCCCAGCCACCATCTCTATTGGACTGGCCGAAGGAACGGCAACCAATACAATCCTCAGTCACCCCTTCCTCCGCACCATGCAGGCCCACATTGATTACGAACACAATGCCGTCATGCTGAACAAGATTGGGGCAAGGCTCACCATGTTTGATCACATTCCGATGAAGTCCGAAGCAGCTCCATCAAGCGGGGGCGGCAACCCCCAATCGTTCATGGCTAGATTCAGAGCCGCTCAACAACCAGAGCAGAAATGACATGGTCTCCAACCGGTGACAGACACGGATGACACCGGGGACATACAGGCCGGCGCCCTGTTCACCAGTGACCTCTCTTCTGACTACCTATCCCTGCTCCCTGACCTTCACCATATGTTCGTTGGCCTCACTCAAACCAAGGCAGACCGCATAGTAACGATGGCGTCAGCAGAGATACACCCGGTAGACCTGGCCGCAGCAACGCAGCAGGCCGAACCAACTGTCTTCACGGCAACCGATGAATCCCATCCTCCTACCAAAGCAGGGAATAATGACGTTGCCGTCCCATCACACACAACAAGTGACAAAGACGATGCTGCCGACAAGAAACGCAAAGCCGTTGAAGCTGTCTCCTCAACCCCAGACGCCCAACGACACAAGACAACTGACGCTGCACCTGACGCACCCCATTGTGCCACCAAGGCAGCCAATAATGACGTTGCTGGCGACAACAACGATGCTGCCCAACTGAAGCCCCCCCCAGCAAGCGACAAAATAGAGGACTGGCTTGACGATGAAGCAGCGGTGGAGCAAGGTTTCATCCGCACTGGACGGAAAACATACCGGCCACCCCTCCCGAACCTATACACAGGACCGGCACTGGATGATGACCTACTTGACGGCCACGATTGGCTCTACAAGGAGCATGGGAAGGCCCTTCGGCACACCAAAGACCCCCTTCCTCCCCGCGACAACATCATCCAGTTCAGCGACAAACCAGGGTATGCACAAGAACTCGAGAAGAACCTACGCTTGGACCAGTGCCCACCAGAGAATCAGGCCGCTGTGCGAGACCTATGCACCGAATTCTGGGATTGCTTCACTCAAGATGGACTCAGTCTCCCGATTAGAGGTTTTGAATTCGTTGTTGACACAGGCACAGCCGCCCCCATAGCATGCAAAATCCCCCGCTATGGACCCCATGAATCCCAAGTCATCATGACCCTCGTCCATGCCATGGCGGCCAACGACATCGTCGAGAAATGCATCAGCGCGTGGGCAGCCTTGGTAGTCCTGGCACCAAAAGCGAACCAGGAAGCCATCCCATGGCACGAATACATCTGGCGCCTGTGCGTATCCTACCGCCGCCTCAACCAAGTCACCTGCCCCTATGCATACCCGATGCCACGGTGCGATGATGCAGTGGATGAGATCCCTCCTGGCATGATGTTCTTTGTTTCATTTGATCTCGCGACCGGCTACTGGCAAATCATCGCTTCCACCGCCACCCAACACAAACTGGCTTTCTACACGCCCGAGGGCCTCTACACTTTCAAACGTATGCCAATGGGTGCCCTCAACGCAGCCCCCGTTTTCGTGAGTGCATCCAACACCATGAAGCTAGAATGGAACAAAGACGCCGCCAAGAAAGGACTCAACGTGGATAAAGCCGGAGCCAAAGTCATCGTCGACGACATCCTAGCCTATGGCACCACCATCCCCATCCTACTGACCTACCTGCGCTGCATCCTCACAACACTTCAACACTACAGCGCAACGGTGAAACTCAAGAAGTGCAAATGGTTTCACAGCCGCCTCTGTTTTGTCGGCGTGGATGTGTGCGGCGACGGCAACCTCCCAACCAAAGACAAGCACGCGGCATTCTGGGCAATCTCCCAGCCCCATACTTTTGCGGACCTCCGCATGCTTATCGGAATGTTCGGTTTCTACTCCCGCTGGCTACCCAACTACGAGATCCGCATTGAACATTGGCGGTGGATCCTCAAGCAGCAGCCAGCTCCTGGATCGGCAACACCAGCGGAAGAACGCGAACTGGTGGCCGCTCTGTGGGAACCACAAGACTTGAACCTCCTGGATCAACTAAAGGAGGAAGTAATCAATGGCCTCGTCCTCGCACGCCCCGACTACAACCGCCGATTCTACCTGAAGACTGATTGGAGCAAACACGGCATGGCAGCAGTTCTATGCCAAGCGGATCCCAACTGCCCTGAATCAGTTGCAGCTGAGCAGGCAGAAGGCGCCGGCAGCCCCTGCCTGTTTGACCGAGCCAAGACTGGACCACGCCTCATTCCCATCCTATTCATGGCCCGGCTGTGCACGGCCCGTGAAGCGGACTACCACTCGTACAAAGGAGAAGCCGCCACGGGACGATGGGCAATCAACAAGAACCGCAAGTTCCTATCCTGGAAAGAGTTCACATGGATCTCCGACTGCAGTGGCCTGCGCCAATTCTTTGAAAGTGATGAGCATCGGGATAGATACATCAACCGATGGCGGGCCGAACTACTCCAATACCACTTCACCATCTACCACCGCAATGCCAGATGGATTGTCGAATGCGATTTCCTGTCCAGGTACAACATGAGCTGGGACAAGCGACGAGAGGAGCACAATACCGATCAACGAGCCCAAGCAGCCACAATGGCAACGGACGCTGCCGTGGCAACAGCACAGGTGTCCACGGTCTGGTTGACGACCCCAGAGACAGACGCAGGCCTGCCATTTTCCAACACTCCCATCCACCTTGTTGGGCCCCACAACCACCAGAACGTCTCTGAATGGTCCCCACTGGCAACTCTGTGGGAACAACACCGCCAGATTCTAGCAATCGACAGCATCGGCTGCCCGCTGGCAGAGGCACTCAACCTCACCCAGCTGACATCCTTCCACATCACCGAGCTCGAAACCGACTCCACTGCTACCAGCATCAGCACACTTTTGCAACATGAATGGCCTACCCAAGCCCTGGATGTCTTCATGACGAACTTGCCCATCCTATCACCCAAGGACCAACCGCAGTTCCATTGGCTGGTGGCAATGTACCCAAAGACGTCACCAGCCAGTGGCAGCAAGGATTCCCAACTGATGGACTGGTACCGACGCATCCTCCAAACTGCTGCTACCCTCAGGGAGCCCTGCAACCTCCAAGCCGTCATCCTCATTGGCCCACTACGGATCCCTGACACCGCACGCGCACTCAGAGCTGAAAGCCTTCTTTGGGAAGCCTGGCCGCATTGGAAGCGCACCACCTCCACTCTCTGCAACACCTCCCATGGGGGGGCCATGGAAACCAAACACCAAGTCCTGTGCCTCACCCGCCCAGGAGTCACAGAACAATGGGAGCAGCCACAAGCTACTGTGGAGACAGCTACTGGGATGGAACATATCATTGGTCACCACCGCCAACGTGCCATGATCCCTCAGATGCTCCAACTGAGCAGCACAACAAACGCGGCACTATCGAGCACTGCAGGGGACAAGTTTTCCAGCAGAGTGATCAAACGGGTACGGCTACGTCACAAAGCAGGCCCAACGAATGGATTTCCAGTGTACGACCCTTCTGGCCCCGCACCCTCGATCGCAGATGCCAAGCCTTCCCAAGAAGATTTCTTTGATGGCCCTTTCGGCATTTGGCTACCCCACGATGATCAACAGAGCGACACATGCCGCCCGATACTCCCTCACGAAATCCCACTCCTTCTGGGTCTGTCAGACACCAAAACCCATCAACTACTTCAAGCCCCTTGGCCAACTGCCCTACACCGCCTCCGAGCAGTACCAGGACATGAGGGTCTGGCGGCGTTGTTTGACAGCCTGAGTGGAGCAGAACAGCAAGCAACAATGAAGGAAGTACAGCCATATGCAGGGCCAACCATGATCTCAGCAATGCAAGCAGCCGTTGTATTAAACCAAGCTACCACCATTCCCCTCCCAACAGACGAGGATTGGCGCCAAGCCGTCGCGACAGACCATGACCTCAGCCGAATTGCTCAAGCCCTACACGACGGCCCCCTGAACTCCCTAACCAAAGCTGAACTAGTGGAGAAGGCGTATTTTGAGGAATGGAAGCAAGAGCGCCTAGTGGTTGATGATGGCATTGTCTACCGGTACGAAGTTCGCAACAGGGCAAGCATCCGACAACTACGCACTCGCGTGGTCCCACCGCCACTCAGACGCACCATCATCGTGGCATGCCATGCCTCCCCCATGGCTGGACATAGTGGAGTCACTCGCACGATGTATCGAGTCATCACTCGGTTTTGGTGGCCCTATGTTGCACGAGACATCACCAATGGAGTGCTGGGATGTGCCACCTGCCGTTTGGCAAACCACAACTCCCATGAAGCCCAGATGCACCTACATGCCTTCACCTGTGATGAACCATTCAGCATGATCTTTCTTGACATGTGGAAACCGGGCGACGTCCCAGAGAAGGATGGCACACGAGAAGTTCTGACGATGATGGACGGCATGACAGGATTTGCTGCTGGAGCTTTCTTAGGGAAACCTATCACAGCGGAAGTTCTCGCCGACGTCACCTTTTCCCAATTTTTCTGTGTCTTTGGCCTCCCACGCATCATTGTCGTGGACGCAGACAGTAAATTCTGTGGCATCTTCACCAAAACCTTTGAGAACCTGGGCATCCACGTGGAAGTGGTCTCACGTGAGAACCACAAGGCCGTTCGCAACGAACGCTTCCATCGATACCTCAACCGAGTCCAGCAAATCAACACAGCAGAAACGGGATCGTTTTTCCAGTGGAAGCAAGGCGTGACATTCGCCCTCTATGGATGGAATGCCGGACCCATTGATGGAACCAACATCCCAAGATCGGTAGGTGCCATTGGACGTGATTTCCCGTTTCCGCTGGACACCCAAACCAGACCAACATTCGTCAATGGCTTCGAAGGCGCCAACGCAGCCGACCACCATGATGCCATTCATCCATTGATAGCCAATCAACGTGAACTCCTGCGCATCCTCAATGAAGAAAGACGCCAAAGACACAGAGATTTGAAGAATGATAGCATCACCGAGCGCACGTTCACGGCAGGAGACCTAGTCATCGTCCGAAAACAAGTCAAGTCGAATGCGGATAGAGGCATAGCAGGAAAAATTGTCTTCAAATCTCGGGGGCCCTACCGCGTCCTCGAACAGGCCAACCCGGGCAGCTACTGGATCCAAAAACTCCCCTTCCTTGATGGACTCGGCAGCACAGGCCGACGAGTGAAAGAATCAGCAGCCAGAATGGAACGCATCCCCTCCACTCTCGTTGTTCACAAGCGACCAGATGGAGCAGACACTCGCATGGCGTCAATGCGACACCCATTGGTCAACAACCCTGTCCAGAAGTGGCTGGGAGCAATCGATAGCGGCGCCTACCAACCGGCAGCACCCACCGACAACCATGCTTTCGTAAAAATTGAAGACATGTGGAGTGACCCAATGGATGAGTCTGAAGATGAGGAGGAAGAGGCGGCGCCAACCCGGACCAGCGCTGAGGAACCACCTGTCACAAGAACGGAGCCCACGACTAGACGCCATGTCCTCCTCCAACTATACCGTGCTATCTACCAGAGCCGCGACAAACTATGCTTTTTCGCGCACCAGCCAGATGGACAAACCGCAGAGACCTGGTACCTTGTCCAGGTCAACCTCGACAAAACTGACCCGCTAGCAGCCAAAGAACTGGGCCGGTATTGGGTACACTGGATGATCCGCCACCATGTGGACTGCCTATCAAAACAGACCCGCCTGTGCCGGTTCTGGCCAGAAGTACACGAACGAACTACCAACCCGCTCCAGCCCTACGGACGGATCGTACCTGTCCGACCAGGCCACCAAAAGGCAGTCCTGAAACGCCCCGACCGGATCCTCTATGAAGACGAAGTTGATCTCGCATCTGGCCTACTCCATGGACCCATCAACTATGAAAGAGACTCATCGACCCTCAGCGAACTGGCTTGGAACGCAATGTTTCTAAAAGCCACCCTCCGTGGTATCGACACCAACAATGCCAACTCCGTCGAACCACTCTAAAACCACCCGGCCACGACCGATGGCACCAATATTGCCAACTCTGTCAAGCCACCCGGCCCCTCGACCAACAGGAAGGGAAGAAAGAAAAGAAAGAAAGAAAGAAAGGAAAAAAAAAAAGTAAATCACCCCTGCATAGCCCACTCCCGATCTACACTTGTCTACCACCTCACCCACTAGGAGGAAGAAGGGCGATCAGACTGAGTGGGTAATTCCCTTTGCTTCCAAAACCCCGACCCCTCTCTGGTGCGCCCAACGGGCGATTAGACTGAGTGGGTAATTCCCTTTGCTTCCAAAACCCGCTCTCTTTCCTCCCCAGCTGTTACCTAACCCACCCCACACGACTATGGAAGTGATGAAGGGCAATTAGACTGAGAGAGTGACTTCCCATGCTTCGAAACCCCCGTATCCTATCCCATCGTTTCTCTTTATAGCCAAGCACTATTCGAACTGTTAGTAAGCCCCCCTGGCTGAACGTACTAGACTGATTGTAGAGACCTGCTCTCTTCGACCCTCCCACTGACAGTGACGAGGTGCCGCCAGTATTCAACCTCCAGGTTGATGCGTAGCCGGCCTATGACTCACTCGACAGTGGCCACTATCAGTGGAACAAAAGGGATGCGGCTGATCCGTGTTGCGATTTGCATGTCGATTAAGAAATTAAGCAAATCCAATCGGGTGCTCACCGTCTGCCATGTTTGGACATTCCTCATTGGGAGCACAAGAGTATCAGCCACGGAGGGACACGTTGGACTCCCCGAACGCAAGTCTTGTTCATTTTTCTCTCAAAACCTTGTCATCTCATTTATAACAAGAGGGGATATAACGTGGCAGGAGTCATCACAGTGCGTGACTGAGCAGTGCCGGTCCGTCCGACCATCCGTGACATGCGTCAGCAGTGTTCTGGCGTTCGCACACGCCAGATCTCATTCATCCGAGACCACAACGTCTCACTTATTCTACAATCAGCAGTTCGGAGCCACCATTCGACTATCTGCAACTACACGTCGGGCAATCCCCACGTTATATGGAGTCCTGCCCACGGTTTGAATACCTGTTTCTAGCCACATATTCGTCACGGCCGACGACCAGACCGTTTTTAGGCCCCGCGGTCTACGCACCCACACGTAGGACCACCCCATCTCTCGCCGGTCCCACGCACATCAGCCCTCCAAGCGTCTCTCCGGTCCCGGCCTTCCGACCCGCTATCCGGCGCCTTCCGCTTGGAATATATCAATATTTTATCTTCGCCATTGTCCTTTCTACTATCGAAAGACAAGCCCGCAGCCATTTGCTTCTCATTGCCGACCTCTCCACATAAGCCAACGAAACATTTGGTTAATTGGTTCTGTTGCGATTTGGCCCCTCTAGCGAACGCTACCCTCAAATAACACTCCAGCTCCCTCGTGGTTCGACTTCCTTTTACTTTTCCTCCTCTACTGCCGCGGAAACAGCTCAAACGCTTTCGCATCTCATTACACAACGGCTCACATCAGCAATCGGAAACTAACTTGTATTGGAGTTTGGGAGGAAGAAGCACCCGAAAACCCCGAAAACGCCTCCGTCCCTCTCGCCATCGTCACCCGCGGACTACTCCCGGCCCAACCGGTTCTCAGCTTCCACCGATCCCGACTTTCTCCACGTCACTGCCACGTCCAACAGTGGAATTTGGAATTCAACCATCTCGGAAATATTAAATAAAAAAAAACAAAAAAAAAACGGAATTTGGAATTCAACAAGCCCAATTCCCGATTCCAATCCACGTGATCTTGCCACGTCATCTATCTCGATCCACGAGTCATTCCAGTCCCATCCTCCGAACCCGCTTTCGATCCGCGAGTCTTCCCAGTCCCACTTCTCGATCCGCGAGTCTTTCCAGTCCCATTTCTTCGAACCAGTTTCCGATCCACGACTCATTCTAGTCCCAAAACTAGTAGCCCATTTTTCGAACCCATCCTCTTGAGTTGTTCGCGTGCTCCTATTTGGCCCTGTGGGAATATCCTTTATTGGCTAATGACGGATATGATTGAGTGACAACTCTCGTTTGTATAGAATTATGTGCTATAGATTAGATGTAAATGTCAGAGCAATTCGAGTTGCAATGACTGATAAAGATATGAGGGACATCACGACCAAGTAGAGGTCTACATGTCCATTGCCTCTGTCGTAGAAACAATAGGGATAGAAGGAGAAGGCATCTTCTCTTTGAAGGTGACTGATGCCCAGATCTCCCTTGAGAAGCATGACCGATGTCAGATCTTCTCCTT
>OOFU01000115.1_pt1 | contig 11731 bp, 8 predicted proteins | sample 1670361 | NCBI WGS metagenome assembly OOFU01 (sample SAMEA98145418, study PRJEB22522) | marine metagenome | biome: marine biome; feature: marine water body; material: sea ice | place: Arctic Ocean | collected 14-Sep-2015 | depth 1.3 m
TTATTTAGCTAAGATGAACTATCACCCAGACTTAGATATTCTTCTTTCGTTTTTCTTCGTAGGCTCTACTTTCACCTGTTAATCTTTCAGCCAGCCAAAGCTTTATAATAGACTGCCGAGTCACTCCGACCCGATTTGCCTCTCTGTCAAGAGATTCAAGCATCCATCCAGGAAAATCGACTATCACTCGTTTTTGTTTCTGAGTGGTACGCTTCGATTCTGATACTTCTGATACTTCTGATACTTCTGAGTCTTGATGAAAATCATTCTGCTCAAAATCACTCTTAAAACTTCTTTCTTCCATAATTTATTGCCTCTGCTTTTATTGACCACCTAATAATTTATCTTTAATGCTTTTGTCCGTATTTTGGAAATAAATCCATTAGTTTAGACGAATAACACTATTAGAAGGGTCACTTACGGTGTGTAGTATTCTTGTTAATCTCAAATAATCTCAAATAATTAGTGCGATATAAAATAAATTTATGAGCACCGTAAATTTCAAAATCGTATTGAGTTTTAACTGCGTAAAATTATTAATTAAATAATTTTTTATTGATTAAAAACCTCAATACTAATGCTAAATACCACATGGAAAACCAATAATCTCTAGCGAACTAAAACCGAGTAAACCGTTAACAGTACTGTTTCACACACTTTTTGTAAGGTCAACTTTATTCACTTATTAGCAATTTAATATTCTACATATATATGTATGAGTGTTAAATATAGTTTGGTTATATGTTATTAAAATTGCTTCAATAATTTTCTTACGCCTAATATTGCTTTCCAAGCAAGTGTTGTCTGATATTAATTAAAAAACATTTTTAATCCTACAAGGTAGGCACCATTTAAACAACACAATTAAACCATAATTTAATTGTGGTTTAATTGTGTTGTTTAAATGGTCGTAATAAACTTAAACCAGTCTATTAATGAAATAAAAGGTTATTACAAAGGACTTTATTCCTGCGAAAAATAAGCCTCACACGTGAGAGTGAGTTGACTCGTTTGTATTCATATACTTTCAAAGTCACTGATTGAGCTAAAGTTAAAAAATCTTTTAAACAAAATGAAACGGAAATAGTTATTGGCTGTGATGTAAGCTCAAAAAGCGGAGTATTAATTAAATAATACTTGTTGGACATCTGTTATGAGCAAAAACGGCATGTCTCCCATGCTTGACTCGGCCTGTTTAGCTAATACCATGTTGGCAGACTTTAATGTAGCCAAAGATACCAGACCATCGATGGTAGTTTTTGAACTAAGTATTGGGCTGTTTTTTTGTGTCGTTGACCAAAGCACAATTCACTAGTTCAACATCATTAGGCACTAAGCTGTCGGCAATTTTTTTGATACTAATACCGCGGTCTTTTAATACAACATTGACTTTGATTAGGCGATCACTTTTATGGCTTTACATACTATGACTAATTTTCTTTCACTTTCCGGAACAATATTGCATATACATTACCAGCTAAAAGGATGCCTGCGGTTAGGATAGTACTAACCATTACTTTTTTCATGATGAGTCACTTTTTGTTTGTTGTATTTAATTTTGAGGACACCTACAAACTATTGATGAATATAGATTTTGAAGGGATGAAAATGATAAATAACGGTAAATATAATTAAGCACTCAAACAATTAAATACAGCTATTGACCAGCTCTCATCGTAAGATTTTCGTCGTGTTTTGTGAAATTTAGTTACATTTACTTTATTAGTCCCACGACTAGACGACTTAACCCATTTAGTTCATCAGCCTCATATGAGGCTATTTCTTGTTAGATTGTTATGGATTGGATAAGACAATCAAACCTCAGTCACAAAGATAAAATATGAGTGCACAAGTCTTTTGCTGGGATTACCATAGCATATTTGGCATGCATATCATGCAAACTGGCGTGATGGGCACTTAAGTTTCTATCACCACATGCTTCAGGTACCACAAAAACTGGGTAGTTATGTTGCAAGCCATCAATCACAGTAGCGCGAACACAACCACTCGTTGTTAAACCCACAACCACGATTGAGTCCACTGCGTTTTTTTCTAACTGTGTTTCTAATTGCGTCTTAAAAAAAGCGCTTGGCCATTGTTTTTCAATGATCAGTTCATCGGTTCTTTTATTAATTTTACTATTGATTTTTACCCACTGGCTTGACGCTTGAAGGATATCTAAATCTGGTAAACGTCGACGAAATACACTGGCAGTGGTCTTATCGTGATATACCACTGAAGTAAAATAAACAGGCAGCTTTTTAATTCTGAATGTGTCTAATAGCCTATTAATTTCTGAGATTTGACTGTCAAAATCCCCCCCAAGTGGGCTAGCCGCATCGCTAAACCCATTAGACAAGTCAACCACAATAAGTGCTGGGCGTACGCCCAGACTTATTGTGCCAGTGGCTAAATCACGATCCTGTGGTGTATTTGGCATAGTCTAGTTATTTCACTTCAAAGCTCGAGACTTAACAAAACTAGGCGTTTGTGGTGCAGGCAACCCCGTTTCCTCGAGGCATCTAGCTTTGATTTCTTCAATCGTGCCACCAAAATCAAATAACTGTGTATCACCACGCTTCTCACTTAACGACGCACGTAATGCAGTGGTTTGTTTTTGGTCAACCGCACCATCCACTATTACCACGCCATAACGTTTTGCGCCTTCAATAGAGACTAAACCACGATTTACGTCGCCAAGTACACTTACGCAATCGCGCAAGAATGGGTCTCCCCAGCCACCCCCACCCCATGTATTGAAGTACAATAAATCACCTGTTTTTACTTCAACACCATCACATTTAGCTGGCAAGATTTGTTGTGTTCCATCTGCACGTTTTAATATTTTAGTGGACCTTTGTCCGGGTGTGCCGCCGTTTACACCCCAAGGGTAAGTCAACCATCTTTCATCATGAATAGCGATATTACCATCGTTAAGAAAACGATATGCTACCGACAATCCATTACCACCGCGATGTTTACCCGCACCACCAGAGTCGATAATGGTCTCGTATTGTTCTACTCGCAATGGGAAGTAGGCTTCGATAAATTCATTAGGTACATTAGTAAATCCTGGCCATAATGAATGCCCATCAGGTCCATCACCTACTGGGCGACCCGGTATGCCTCCAAAACCAATTTGAAACAATTGAAACCACTCGCCTTTGTCATCGTAACCTGAATAAAATAAGTGAGGTGAATCAGAAAATCCAGCCGCATTCATGGCTTCTGGGGCTCCTTGTCCCAACAGACCTCCCATCACATCAAAAATACGTCCTAATGCATGGGTACGCCCTGACAGCGCAGCGGGGAAATTAGGTTTGAGCAAACTACCGGCGGGTATATGCACATCGACTAGATCATAAAAACCATCGTTGAACACAATTTGTGGATCCACAAGATTGATAGTAAATGAACCAAAAAACATCTTAAACATGTCTTCATTCAGGTAAAAGTTAATCGAGCTGTTAGCTTGAGGATCGGTACCTTCAAAATCAAATATTGCGCGATTGCCTTCTCGCCACATTTTACACTGTATTTTATAAGGACCCATGCCAACGCCATCATCACAGACATAGTCCACAAACGTACGTGGCTCTTCTGGTACCAACATATTAATGATGGCTTCCATTGCCACATGGTTTCGCTCTAGCATGATTTCCATAGTGGAATAAAATATATCATCGCCAAATCGTTCTGAAAATTCGATACATCGTTTAGCCGCAGTATTACAAGCGGCAACCAAGGCATTCAAATCAAATCTATTCCATTGTGGGGTGCGTACATTGTGCAAAATCAAATCTAAAAGATCGCTTTGCAATACCCCTTTTTTATACAGCTTAGTGGGTGGAATACGGATCCCTTCCTGAAAGATACTTTCTGCTTTAATAGGGATAGAACCCGGCACCATACCGCCATTATCTGACATATGGCCAAACATAGCAGACCAAGCGATATGCCGGCCTTCTTTAAAAATAGGCACGAGCACAATCCAATCTGGTAGATGGGATACAGCAGCATTGGTCATATAAGGGTCGTTCGTTAATATGACGTCCCCTTCTTCTAACTGCCCGGTGTATGCTTCTAAAAACCCATGAATAAATGAGCCAAACTGACCCACTACCATTTTGCCGTCTTTGTTGGCAATCATCGGAAAACAATCACCTTGCTCTCGAATTCCTGGGCTCATGGCGGTTCTAAACAATACCGCATCCATTTCTTCTCGCGCATTACTCAGGGCGTTTTCGATAATGTCTACTGTAACTGTGTCCACCTCGACTCTTTTCAAAGGTGACGTATTCGTTTGTAAAATTTTGTTATTCATTGTCATCTCCAATTACTTCGCTGGATTAATAAGAAGATTACCGACTGCATCAACCTTGGCGTGATAACCAGGTAAAATGACGGTGGTGGAGTCCATTTCACTCACAATGGCGGGTCCCGGGATCTGCAAATCAGTTTGCATCTTATTTCGATCGTAAATAGGTGTAGGGTGATATTGTCCTTCGAAATAAATCTGACTATCTGCCAACTTACATTCATCTAGCGTGTTAACCGCATTGTCTTTTGGGATAGTGGGTAACTCACCGCTGCTGGCGGTGGCGATAGCGCGAACCATAACAATCTCATGGCCTTCTTCTAGGGCAAACGTAAAGAGCTGTGTATGTTCTTTGTCGAACTGAGATTTAAGTACCTCTACACCCTGAGCGTGTAATTCAGCTAATGTAAATTCAATGGATAATTGAAACGCTTGGCCGGTATATCGCAAGTCTGCCTGATACGTTACTTTTTGATCCGATAACGCAATACCATCAGTGATCAAGGTAGCACTGGCTTTATGTTTTAACTCATCTAATACTGTTTCTAGCTCTACTGCAGAGGCATTTTTAAGGAGTTTAACGAAGGTTTTTGATGCTTCATCACGCACCACAGTAGTCGCATCACCATAAGCACATAACACCCCAGGACCCGGAGGAATAATAGTAGGCCAAGCCTGAGTCAAAATCCCCAGAGCATTGGCATGCAATGGACCCGCGCCACCAAAACCAACGAGAGCAAAATCTCTTGGATCAAATCCTTGCTCTACAGATACCAATCGTAACGCACCAAACATGGCTTCGTTAACAATTTTGATAATACCTTCTGCAGCTTCTTCTATTGTTAAACCCATAGCATCAGCGACTTTCTTGACCGCCGCCACTGCCGCCTCTTTATCTATCGCCATTGCGCCACCGAGTTGCACATTAGAGGGCAAATAACCTAATACAACATTCGCATCACACACTGTAGGTTCAGTACCACCTTTCATATAGGCTGCAGGTCCGGGCTTAGCGCCGGCAGATTCAGGTCCAACACGTAACGCTTTGGTAAGTTCAGGAACAAAGGCTAATGAGCCACCACCAGCACCCACTGTGCGAACATCAACCGATGGAGCGCGAACTGTCACATCGCCGACTCTGGTTTCACGTCTGACTCTTGCCTTGGCGTTTTGGATCAAGGCGACATCTGTGGATGTGCCTCCCATATCAAAGGTCAAAATGTCGTTAAATCCAGCTTTTTTACAAAAATGCATGGCACCCGATACGCCGCCTGCAGGTCCAGACATTAATAGATTAACCGGGCTTTCACCTGATGCTCTGGCAGATGCAAGCCCCCCGTCCGATCGCAAGATAGAAAGATGTAAGTCTTCACCCATAGTGGCGATTAAAGAACGATTTAAATTTTCTACGTATCTGGCTACTTCTGGGCGCACATAACTATTCACAACGGTGGTTTCTGTGCGTTCGTACTCCTGCATCTCTGGGACTAGATCACTGGATATTGAAATAGGAATATCCGTAAATATTTCTGCAGCGACTTCTTTAGCTTTCTGTTCGTGAGCACCATTTAAGTAGGCATTAATAAAACAAATAGTCAGTGCTTCGACTTGACCGGTGTTTTTTAAGGTGGTTAACGAAGCGCGAAGTGCGGCTTCATCTAAGGTATCCACTGTCTCGCCATTCGCGCCCATTCTTTCATTAGCTTCAACCGTTAATTCCAGTGGGGCCAACAAAGGTTTTTTTACAAAACTCACCCAACCGCCTAGCCCGCCCGGGCAAAACGAGCGAGCAACTTGTAGAACCTGCTTATAACCTTTAGTCGTCACTAGACCGACTTTTGCGCCTTTTCCTGTTAAGACTGCATTGGTGGCCACTGTAGTACCGTGCATCACACGCCTGATTTTCTTAGGGTCTATACCAGACTCTTGACAAATTCTATCGATGCCATTTAATACCCCTATGGAAGAATCCTCGGGAGTGGATGGCACTTTAGCCGTGTGGGTTTGACCATTTTCTTCATTTATAAGTAACAAGTCAGTGAACGTTCCGCCCACATCTACACCTAATCGATAACTCATGTTTTACTCCAATATCCGGTAACTTTTATTATGCCGATTCATTAAGATAATAATTTTCAATCCAAGGCTTAGCGTTTCCACCTGAAGCAGAGCCAGTCAATTCGATGGCCAAGTCTGCCGCTTTGACTAGCAGTGCCATATCGATCCCCGTTGAGAATCCCATCTGCTGTACCATCATCACCACATCTTCGGTTGCCACATTACCACTGGCACCAGGTGCGAATGGACAGCCGCCTAGCCCGGCAATGGACGCATCAAACCTTCTTACTCCCGCACTTATCGCCGCATAAACATTAGCTAATCCCATGGCTCTGGTATCATGAAAGTGACAAGACAACTGACTCAGGTCAAAACGACTAGCCATTGCTTCCATCAGTTGATTGACCTCTAAAGGATTGGCCGCACCAATAGTATCTGCAATAACAATGCTAGAAGCACCGGCTTGTAATAGTTGTTCGGTGATACTAAACACACTATCCGCGCTTATTTTTCCTTCAAAAGGGCATGCCCAAGCAGTAGCCACATAAGCTTGCACATTAGCGCCCTGTTTTTTGGCCGCCTTCAACACATCTTTACTGACTGAAACGCTGTCGTGAGTAGTCATACGAATATTTTTCAGATTCATGGTGTTTGATGTGGCAACGACTAATGACATCAGCGGAACTTTGGCCGACATCGCTAATTCAAAACCCTTCATATTTGGTATCAAGGCAGAAAATAAGCTTGAGTTATTTTTTAGTGAAGCAGCTAGATCTGCAAATAACTCATCCGTCCCAGCCATAGCTGGCACTGCCTTAGGTGAAACAAAAGCTCCCACCTCTATCTCAGGTACTTTGGCATCTACCAACGCACTGATTAAACTCAGACGCTGATCTTTACTGAGTAATTTAGGCTGATTTTGTAAACCATCACGAGGGCCCACATCATTAATTGTAATGTGATCCGGATGCATTAACTGACCACCTCTGCAGCTCTTAGAATAGATACATCCTCAGAGCTCATACCCAATAAATCATGTAGCACTTTTTCGGTATGTTCACCTAAACCAGGCGCCGCACTAAAACTTTCCTCGTTGCTCCTAGAAAATTTTATCGGATTACCAGGCCCTTTGGTTTTGTGTCCTTCGGGATCTGATAATTCCACTACCATATTACGATGCAATACTTGAGGATCACTCAAGGCCTGAGAAAATTTGTTGACGGGGGCACATGGGATCCGCGCGGCTTCCAGTAAACCTAGCCAGTGACCAGCACTTTTTGTTGATAGTTTGTCGTTTAAGGCGGCATTAATAAAATGCTGATCTTTGAAACGTCCGGGTTGGGTGTCGTATTCAGGCTTCTCTAAGCTTTCTATCTGCACCACTTGTTTTAAGTTTTGCCAAAAGTTATCAGTGATAACCGCGATCACAATTTGTCCATCACTGGTGGTAAAAGTATTATATGGCACATGTACAAAATGAGAATTACCAATTGGATAAGGATCTTTACCCGAGATAAAATGCATGGTGGCCATATAATTTAACAAAGAAATTTGGCAATCCAACATCGAAATGTCGACGTCTTGCCCTTCTCCGCTTTTCTCACGCTCTAGCAATGCTGCTTGAATGCCCATCACAGCAAACATACCGCCACCCAAATCACCAATAGGAATGCCCGCTCGAACTTGCTGATCTTCATTGGCACCGGTAATGGACATACCACCACCCATAGCTTGGGCAACCTGATCAAAAGCCGGACGTTTAAAACCTGGGCCATCATTACCAAAACCGGTGATAGAACAACTAATAATACGAGGATTCACTTGCTTTAAATGTGCATGGTCAATTTTGAGTCGGGTTGGCACACCAGCACCAAAATTATTGATCACCACATCAGATTTTTTAACTAAGTCATAAAATAACTCGAGGCCTTTGGGTGTTTTCAGATCGATACACACACTTTTTTTATTACGATTAAGGGTAATAAAATATGCCCCCATACCATTGATAGAATTTTCTGGATCTGTGGCTAAGAGTTTGCGGGTTCCCTCTCCCTTAAGTGGTTCAACTTTTATGGTCTCTGCTCCTAAATCGGCTAATATCATGCCGCAATAAGGTCCAGATAACATATGCGTTAAATCAAGTATACGTGTCCCTGACAATGGTTTATTAGTCACTGTAAACTACTCCAATAGATAATAGAGGAGCCTTGCGGCTCCCTCACACTAGAAACGATATGTAAAGTCGATACCGTAAGAATCACGTGCTGAAGGTTGGATAAAAGAACCACCAAACTCAGGAGTAGGAATAACTTCTTGTAAATATTTTTCATCGGTTAAGTTTTTAGCCCATATTGCCAAGTTCCAATCATCTGCGTCAAAACTGACTCTTAGGTTAACCGTACTATAAGCATCACGACTTGCGTTCTCAAAATTAACAGGGTGAGGTCCAGGAGGTACACCGCCACCCAAAGTACCGAAGAAATCCCAAATAGTGGGTAAACTCTGTGCAGTTTCTTCAGGCCCAGTTCCTTGTAATGAGTGGAAAAAGGTTTCGCCTACATACTGCCAGTCCAATCGAGTGGTCATAAATACATCAGCAGTTAAAGTGTAATCCCAGCTTACCCCAAAAGTGAAAGTTTCATCAGCGGCTTGAGGAGCCTTATTACCGACAGAAAGTGGACGGTTGCGATTTTCTTTAATTTCACTATCCAATAAACCCATGCCCCCAAATACCGTAATATCTTCAGTTACTTGGGCACTAATATCTAACTCAAAGCCTTGAATAGCTAATTCTTCAATAGTGGTCACAGCACGCAGTAAACCAAATGGGCCAGCGAAGAATTCAAAAAACTGGTTATCATCGACAGTAGTTGAGAATACAGCCGCATTCAGTTTCACTTTGTTGTTCATCATCTTCGATTTGAAACCAAGTTCAATATTAGTGGTGACTTCTTTATCGTACTCATCTTTCACTATCAGTTGAGCATTAACCGCATCACCAGGGGTGCCATTACCATTGGCATTAAACCAAAAGTCTAAAGTGGCTTCGGTACCAATGGAGTTAAAGCCACCACTTCTGAAACCTACACCATAACTGGCATACCAATTAATGTTCTCACTCGCTGCATAACCTAAAGTCACTTTAGGTTGCCATTGGCTAAATGAGCGACTTCTGTTAGGAATACCATTTGGATTAGCGTTAAAGGCTGGATTGATTGGGCCTAATACACCGTTAACGTAAGTGTTCACATTCAGTCCAGAGGCAGTTACATTGGGTACATTATTGTTTACTTCTCTGTCTTCGTAGTCATAACGTAGAGCCACGGCTAATTCCCATTGCTCACTCAGATCATATTCAAGCTGGCCAAAAGCAGACATGACTGAGGTATCAAAGGTGTCAGAGAATAGTAAATCAGTTGGATTAGGGCCAGTAGGTGGCACATAAGCTTGGCTCAAAAAACCTTGCCCCGTATCGGCACCATAAGCAACGACGACATCACGTTCGATCTCGGCAAAATAGACGCCACCAATCCATCTTAAGTCTGCATCGTTATCGTCTGAGGTAAAGCGTAATTCACCACTAATATCGGACTGGCTTCGCTCTTGATACTGATAACCATCGCACGATAAGGGTGTAAAAGGTCCATAAACCCCAGTGAACTCGACCCCAGGAGGAAACACACCGAAGGGTGCAAAAAAGTTACCAAACAAGTCAGTTCTATCTGCACCACCTAATGCACCAGGTGCATTATTTAAGCTAGCGCGGTCGGTTTGACATTGAGGAGTCAGTTCATAGCCATAAAAGGTGGCACTGGTGCCATCAGAAATTAAGTCTTCTTCTAGATCGTTATAAGCTAAAACGGCGGTGACATCCATACCATCTAGATCCCAGTCAGCTTTTAAAGATAGCTCAGTGGTGTCTTGTTTGTTGATGCCAGGCACGTTGAATGCAAAGTTAATGTCTACTTCATTCACGTCTTTGTTGAAAGCCGGATCAAATCCATTGGCAACAAATGAAGGTAATGCAAATACTGCGTTATAGTTTATCGCCCCACCTTCGACCTTGCCCATACTGGCACGAAAATCTAAGGTTAAATCATCACTAACATCCCAAATAAGACGACCGCGGATATTTGTGTCGTCAAGATAGTCGACTGAATCATCTTCACCAGTAAACACGTTCTCATAAAAACCATCTGTGGTTTTATAACTGGCGGTTAAGCGACCACGAACGTTTTCTGACAGTGGTCCGCTGATCACCCCATTTATTCTTTGACTATTGTTATTTCCTACGCCTAAAGTGACCCTGCCCTCTAATTCATCTGCTGGCATTTTAGTGGTGACTATTATCGCACCCGACACAGCATTTCGACCATACAACGCTCCTTGTGGGCCTTTAAGCACCTCGATTTGTGATACATCTAATAATTCTTCATTGAAACTGTTTGGATTAGTCATCAACACACCGTCTACCACATAGGCAAACGTACCTTCAGCATCACGGGTTGATACGATGCCGCGAATGGTCACTTGTGTATCACCCACATTTGCTGCGTCAACCATGGTTACGTTAGGAATAAGCCCAATGAAGTCGCCTGGGCGTTCGATGCCAGCGCTTTCAATCATCTTCTCAGAGATAGCAGTGACGGCAATAGGTACTTCTTGTAAACTTTCTGGACGCTTACGAGAAATACTGATGACTTCAAAATCATCTGCTTGCTCGGTTGCCTCTTGAGCAACCGCTTGATTTATTCCTATTAAACTACTGGCGGACAGAGCAACCAATATACTGGTTGCAAGTACGCTTTTACGGAGTGTTATCATTATGTTTTCTCCAATAATTTTATTTTAGATTTATGTGTTTTAATCTTCGCCATAAGGTTGTTTGACTCAACCCAAGGTAGTGAGCGACTTGTTGCTTATCACCGTTGAATTTATGCATTGCGTCCACCACTAGTTCCAACTCTTTGGTTCTGACCAAAGTTTGCTCAATATCAAATGTTGTTTTTAAAAAAAGTTCTGGAGAAATGTCGCGCAATATTTCCTTAATCTTTGTGAGGTCATCAGCCATCTGCATGGATGCAACAACCCGTTCAAGGACATTTTCTAACTCTCGTACATTACCTGGCCATGAATAACTCACTAAAATCTCGAGTGTTTCAGAGAGTATTTCTGTTACCGAAAACTGCGATTGATAACTCGTAATGAAACGAGAAATTTTTTGTATAGCTATGCTAGAGATGTCCTCGGGGCGCTCTCGTAATGGGGGGATATGAATATTAAAAACATTAATTCTAAAAAATAAATCTGCGCGAAACTTACCTTCTACGACTAACTGTTTGAGTTCTTTATTGG
>OOFU01000116.1_pt1 | contig 11713 bp, 10 predicted proteins | sample 1670361 | NCBI WGS metagenome assembly OOFU01 (sample SAMEA98145418, study PRJEB22522) | marine metagenome | biome: marine biome; feature: marine water body; material: sea ice | place: Arctic Ocean | collected 14-Sep-2015 | depth 1.3 m
CCAACACTTCAAGACTTGGACTATTTAGCATTTGGTCGAGGCCCTGGGAGCTTTACCGGTGTGCGCATTGCGACAGGTGTACTGCAGGGGTTAGCCCTAGGGACTGGTCATAAAGTAGTAGGCATATCAACGTTAGCAGCCATGGCTCAACAAGCTTTTGCACAAAATCAGTGTGAATATGTGTGCGCAGCAATAGATGCGCGCATGTCTGAAGTATATTTTGGTCAATATCAACTTCAACAAAATATCATGGTATTGGTTGGTAAAGAACAAGTGTTACCACCAGAGGAAGGTTCGTTGTTACTCATTAATAGCAAAACAATGGCCGGTGTTGGAACAGGATGGCTGGCATATCCAGAATTAAATGCTTTGGCTAAAACTGAAGTGCTAACCGATATTTTGTATCCCAATGCGCTGTACATGTTGCCCATAGCTAAGGCTCTAATAGCAGATGGCAACGCAGTCGAAGTAGATGATATACAACCGGTTTACTTGCGTGACAAGGTAACCTGGAAAAAATTGCCAGGAAGAGAGTAGATAATAACTTGGAACAATTCTTGCGTAAATACTTGGCATAAAGTAATTTTTGCATAAATTAGAGATTGCTAATGATTAATGAGTTGCGAGCCAGAGGTTTGTTAAATATTATTTTTGCCTATTAGGAAAAGTTGTTGAGTATTGAGTCACTATCTTTATTAAGATCACCTGATATTGCCCGATCCTCACGGGAAACGCCGCGTGAGCTTAAGTCGGAAAAAAACCAAGAAGACAAACTGCAAAATGGCCAACTCTCTATTATTCGTGCAGGCGACAGCAAGTCATTTGAAAAAGCCGCTTCTTTTAAACAACAAACTGAATCACTGTCTAGCAATAGCTTAAATGAAAAGGCTGGCATCGCCGCATATCAAAGCATGGATAAAGAGCAGCAACGTCAGGGTATTCAATTATTATTGGGCGTTGACACCTTCGTTTGATCTATTCTTCGTTCTGATAGATATAAAATAACTACAAAATTCAGTAGCTGTTCAGTTACTATATTTAAAATAGCAGATGAGAATACTCTGTCTGATCTATCTGAGGATAATTATGAATAATCGTATATGTGTTTCATTGGTTGCTTTGTTTTTGGTTGGTTGTTCAACATTTCCAGACAAGTTGCAGCTTGATGATAACACCCAATTAGTTACCTATGAGGATGCGGCCTCAAAGGCTGAACAAGTGAAAGGCAAGATGTTGCGTTGGGGTGGTAGCATTGCAAAAGTTGAAAATAAACCTGATTCGACTATTTTTGAAATGGTGTATTACCCATTAAATGGTTACGGCAAGCCAGTTTCAGGCGATGATAGCATGGGCCGTTTCCGTATGAGTGTTGACGGTTTTATGGATCCAATGGTCTACAAAGTCGGACGCTTCATGACGTTTACAGCACAGCTTAATGGTTTAGAAACGGGATTAGTGGGTGAACATGAATATGTGTTTCCAACAGCAACAGTCGATGCTTATTACTTGTGGAAAGATGTAAACAACAATATAAGGGGCTCATATTTATTACCGCATCTATACTGGAACCCAGGGTTCAATAATTGGTATTACCCGCGTCATTATCGCCGAAACGTATTTATTCGCGGCTCAACTGGTAATAATAGTCATAGAATTAATTCAACACGTGCAAGTGGCGCGAAAAACTATCAGAAATCTGTAAATATAAAAAGAGTTGAAAGGTAGCGGTAATTACTTGTCAAAAAGGGTTAATTATCGTTGGTAGGGCGGCAATATATTGCCGCTTTTTTGTATCTTAAAAAGGAAAATACGTGCAGCAAGACCTTGAATTTTCCCTTTCCAATATCACGCTTCGTGGTATTGGATATGGTGATCCTAGTAAACCCATGATTTTGGCATTACATGGTTGGTTAGATAACGCCTTAAGTTTTCAGCCCATTGCTGACTACCTAACTGACTACTATATTGTTGCATTAGATATCACTGGTCATGGATTGTCTACCCATCGAAGTCATGGAGCTCATTACCATCTAATTGATTTTGCTTATGATTTACATGAACTGGTCGAGTCACAAGGTTGGCAATCTTTTATATTGATGGGCCATTCTATGGGGGGTATTATTTCGACTATTTATGCAAGTTGTTTTCCTGAATATGTGAGTAGGCTTATTTCAATTGAGTCTTTTGGGCCTATGACCAAAGATACACAAAGTAGCCCAACCCAACTCAGAGAGTCTATTTTAAGTAGGCTAAAAGCCCAGCAAACTGATGCAAAACACCCTAACAGTATCGAACGAACCATTGAAGCCAGAGCAAAGGTGGGGGATATTAAATTTGAGTCAGCTAGACTATTAATAACACGCAATATACGTGAAGAAAATGGACAGTTATTTTTTACAACTGACAGGCGTCTACGTACCTCTTCATCTCTTAGAATGACAGAACCACAAGCCGAAGCTTTTATGCGTAATATTCAATGTCCCACTTTGGTCATAACAGGTGATCATGGATACGAATCAATGCGAACCATATTACAAAATAGGCTGAACTGGGTTGAAAATTTAACTGTCGCAAAATGTGAGGGATACCATCATTTACATATGGATAATCCTCAACCAGTTGCCGAAAAAATTGTTGGATTTTTAAGCTGAACGTGAACTGGTCTTAGCTGTTAATCAATTGTTGATTTATCTTTGAGAAAGGTTTGGGTAGAATAGATTTTAGTTTGGTATTCTATTAAAAATAATAAATAGTTGGTTTTTGCACTTTTAACAAGGTGAAAGCAAAAACACAACGGCCTGGAGGCACAGTGGAAAAAATCTGGCTAAAGAATTATGACCCAAAAGTCCCTGCAGAGATCGATCCTGATCGTTACTCATCAATAGTAGACATTTTTGAACAGTCTATAGAAAAGTATTCGTCTAATGTGAGTTACATCAACATGGGTAAAAGTATAACTTTTGCAGAGTTGGATGACCTTTCACGTGACTTCGCCGCGTATTTACAAAACATTGGATTTAAAAAAGGGGATGCTGTGGCAATTATGATGCCTAACCTTATTCAATATCCGGTGGCACTCTTTGGCGTTCTTCGCGCGGGAATGATAGTAGTCAATGTTAATCCGCTATACACACCCAGAGAGTTGCAGCATCAATTAATCGATTCAAACGCTAAAGGCATTGTTATTGTTGAAAACTTTGCTTGTACATTAAGTGAGGTCATTAAAAATACCGCTATAGAAACCGTATTATTAACATCTGTTGGTGAAATGTTATCACCTTTGAAAAAAATCGTTACCAACTTGATGATCAAATACGTAAAAAAGATAATCCCCGCCTATGACTTACCTAATGCAATCAGCTTCTCAAAAGCGCTTAAAAAAGGCCATAGTTTTACTTATCATCGCCCTGTAGTAACTGGCGAAGATCTGGCTTTCTTGCAATACACAGGAGGCACTACAGGGCTATCTAAAGGGGCAATGCTTACCCACAGAAATATCGTAGCAAATTTAGAGCAAACTTCAAATATTCTAGAAAGCAGAGTTGAACCTGGAAAAGACTTAGTGGTTACGGCTTTACCTCTATACCATATATTTGCATTGCAAGGTAATTGTTTGACGTTTGTCAAGTTTGGTTGTCCTAACTTGTTGATCACAAATCCTCGCGATATGCCTGGATTCGTAGCCGAAATGGCTAAATATCCATTCACTGTTATTACCGGTGTTAATACGTTATTTAATGGATTGCTCAACACCCCTGGTTTTTCAGATTTAGATTTTAGTCGATTAAAGTTTGCTCTAGGTGGTGGCGCTGCAGTGCAGCGATCTGTTGCTGAACGTTGGCAAAAGGCAACGGGACATGTGTTGCTCGAAGGTTATGGATTAACCGAATGTTGCCCAACAGTGACCATTAACCCACCACAACTCAAAGCATATAAAGGTTCTATCGGTATGCCTGTGCCTTCGACTGACATAAAACTGGTAGACGATGCAGGTAATGAAGTGCTTATGGGAGAAGCTGGTGAGATGCTGGTTAAAGGGCCACAGGTAATGAAAGGTTATCTTAATCGCCCAGATGCAACCAACGAAATGATAGTAGACGGCTGGTTAGCTACAGGTGATATAGCAACGTGCGACGCAGATGGTTACTTTTATATTGTTGACCGTAAAAAAGACATGATTTTAGTTTCCGGTTTTAATGTGTTTCCGAATGAAATCGAGGAAATAGCTGCGATGCATGAAGACGTTCTAGAAGCTGCCGCTATAGGTGTGCCACATGAGGTTTCTGGTGAGATTGTGAAACTGGTAGTTGTGCGTAAAAATCTAGATTTGTCTGAAAAAGACTTGATTTCACATTGTCGGAAATATCTTACTGGTTATAAGGTACCGAAAAAAGTTGAGTTTACAGACGAGCTTCCTAAAAGTAATGTTGGTAAGATACTACGTAGAGAATTAAGAGATAAATAGCCCATCGCTTTGTGTTTATATATAAAGCCGGCGTTAGCCGGCTTTTTTATGGGTCTTGTGACAACTAATTTGGAAATCCATGCAATACAACTTTATAACCAGTAATCAAGCACTTGCAGATTTTTGTCAGCAAGCCAGTCAGGTAGAAGCTATAGCGGTAGATACCGAGTTTGTTCGAACTCGCACATTATATCCTCAATTGGGGCTTATTCAGATTTATGATGGCAAACAACTGGTGTTGGTTGATCCCTTAGTCATAGATGATTTTTCAAGTTTGACTGAGTTGTTAACCAACCCTAATGTGGTCAAAGTATTGCATTCTTGTTCTGAGGATTTAGAAACGTTTTGGCATGCCTTTAAAGTTATGCCTAGCCCCATATTTGATAGCCAGTTTGCTGCTAGCATCGTTGGTATGGGGCCCGCTTTAGGTTATGCCAAGTTAGTGGAGGTTATGCTTGATGTCGTTGTTGATAAAGGTGAGTCGCGAACTGATTGGTTAGCAAGACCTTTGCGTGATGAACAGTGCGACTATGCAGCAAAAGACGTGTTGTATTTGTTTCAACTTTACCCAGAGCTTAAATCACGCGTAGAAGAACAAAATAAGTTACCTTGGGTGTATGCTGAAATAGCCCACTTATCAGCCAAGAAACAAACACCCATCCCATTGGATTCCGTTTACTTAACGATTAAGAATAACTGGAAATTATCCAATAAAGCCGTGTTAATATTAAAAAAATTAGCTGCATGGCGAACTGCAACTGCAAGGCAGCGTGATATGGCACTAAATTTTGTGGTGCGGGAAGAAAATTTAGTCTCCATTGCTATGCTGCAACCATCGAATAAAAATGAATTACGCACCATTCAAGGAATGAACCCCCATGAAGTTCGGATCCATGGTGATGCATTACTGGCTATCGTAGCTGATTGCCAAAAAGTGGGTGAACAAGCTTACCCGCCAAAGGTAAAACGTTTAAATGATGTTGAAGAATACAAAAATACTGCGGCTAGTGTTAAAAAATTATGTCTTAGTATTGCAGAGAAATATGCAATACCTCCTGAACTAGTTGGTTCTAAAAAACAAATTAACCAATTACTTAAGTGGTGCTGGTTCACTCAAGATGAGACCCGCGACATGGGATTACAACCCGATTTATTAAGCAGTTGGCGCCGAGCCTTTTTTGTTAAAGAATTAATCAATATTAAGGCTTTAAATTTATCAGATGAACTACTTGAAGGGAACACATGATGTTGTGCGCGGTTTATAAAAGTAGTAAAAAATCAGAAACCTATTTGTATGTGCCGGGTAGAGATGATTTTTCTAAAGTTCCCGAAGCGTTGTTAAAAACATTTGGAAAACCAGTTTTTATGATGATTATGCCGCTTAAAAAAGATCGTGTAATGGCCAGGGTACAAATTGATAAGTTGCGTACTGATCTCAAAATTAACGGTTTTTACTTACAACTACCACCTCCTACTGAAAATTTACTTAAAATTCACCTTCAACAACAGGACACAGAATAGTAACTATGAAATGTATCTATCTCGGTCTTTCGATTTTGTTGTATTTAGTCAGCCAAAATTTGAATGCAAAACCCACTTTTGAACAGTATATAACTGATATAAAGTTACAGAGCGTTAAAAAAGGCTATACCACTGATTTTATTGAACAAGTGTTTAGCGGTGTCAGTTATCGTGAAAAAACAGTCACAGCTGATAAAAATCAGCCTGAGACAAAGCTGACTTTAGACAAATATCTAGCCACTCGTGTGCCTGATTGGAAAGTTAAAAAAGCCATCGATTTAATGATGCAACATGAAGAGTTATTAGATCAAGTAGAACAACAGTTTGGTGTTCAAAAGCGTTTTATTGTGGCGCTATGGGGTAACGAAAGTAACTTTGGCAATATTATGGGCAAACATTCAGTGATCAACTCATTGGTGACTTTGGCTTATGAGGGCAGGCGAGAAGCTTTATTTAAAAAACAGTTATTTGCCGCCTTAAAAATTCTTAATCAGGGACACGTTGAACTAGATGAATTCGTTGGTTCATGGGCTGGTGCCATGGGGCAAAGCCAATTCATGCCTACTTCATTTTTAGATTATGCGATTGATTTTGATAACGATGGTCGAAAAGATATTTGGAATAGTAAAGCAGATGTATTCGCCTCTATTGCCAATTTTTTAAAATCAGAAGGCTGGAGCAATCAATTAACATGGGGGCGCCAAGTTACAGTGCCTGACAATTTCGATTTTAGTTTAGCTGGCCTTAATCTATCATCAAAGCGTTTGTTAGCAGATTGGCAGACATTGCAGGTTAGACGTTATGATGGCACTGATTTACCTGATTTACCTATCAAAGGTTCTCTTATAGCGCCTGATGGTGGAACTGGGCGAATTTATTTGGTTTACAGCAATTTTCATACATTAATGAAGTGGAATCGTTCGAGTTATTTTGGGGTCTCTGTAAGCTACTTGTCAGACCGCATTCAAAAAGGGTCCTGAGGCGTTGTCTAGATATAAGCATATTGATATTGATGGCAATAATATTGATTTACCAGTAGGCAAAATAGTTTGTGTAGGACGAAATTACCTTCAACATATTAAAGAACTAGACAACGAAATACCTACTGAACCTTTATTGTTTAATAAACCATCGACGGCTTTATCCGCACTTAATAGTCCTATTATAATACCTAAAAACTTAGGTTCTTGTGAGCATGAGTTAGAAGTAGCGGTATTGGTTAAAACCAGAATCTGCCGAGCTTCGATTAAAAAAGCTGGGGCTGCGATATGGGGGATAGGTTTGGGGTTAGATCTGACTTTACGGGACGTGCAGAGTGCACTCAAAAAACAAGGCCATCCATGGGAACGTTCAAAAGCATTCGACTCTAGTTGTCCTATGTCACAATTTATAGCCATAGAGCAGGTTAAAAATTTATCTAATATAGACTTTTGTTTGTGCGTCAATAATCAATTAAGACAACATGGCAATAGCCGAAACATGTTGTTTCCTATAGTAAAACTATTAAAAAATATTTCTAATACATTTACTCTTTTACCCGGAGATATAGTGATGACAGGAACTCCCAAAGGTGTAGCCGCTTTAACCACCGGTGATCGTTTATTCATCGACTTAAATGAGCATTTTTCTGTAAGAACAGATGTTATATAAATAATGAAATTTTCTTTTAAATCTATCATTGACCTTTCGAAAAAATTATTAATTTGTTAGGCATTTGGTGAAGCTCGTGAAGTCATTGATATTGAACATATTTTAAATAATATTGTTAATATGACAGGTGAAAATTAGGTTGAAAATATAGAGCTTGATGTAACTATGTTTTCTAATCATTGCGCCAATCAAGAAGTATCAGAGTTGATGATAAACATCCAAGAGAACAAATGGCTTAGTGATATTAAAATAGCTAGGATCATCGAACCTGGACTCAATATTCATAATTTAATTGAAACTATGGCTAAAAAGTTATCTTTGCCGATTAAAAATTTCGAAATACGCAGCGAAGCTATGCTTTAGTTGTTATTTGATAAAGTGCGTGAATAACGTTGAGGAATAATAAATATGGGTAATGTTATGAATAAATACTGGGAAACGACTCCCCTTGAAAATATGACTGAAAAAGAGTGGGAAGGTATTTGTGATGGTTGTGCCAAATGTTGTTTGCATAAATTCATTGATGATGAAGAAGTTACTCAAGCAGCACCTACAGCTCATATTCAACAAGGTGAAAAAATCCATTATACTAACATTGCTTGTGGGTTATTAAATACTAAAACCTGCGCATGCACACAGTACTCTGAGCGAACCAACTTGGTACCGGAATGTGTCAAACTTACCAAAGATAATCTGCAAGATATCTTTTTTATGCCTCACAGCTGCAGTTACCGTAGGCTTTACGAAGATAGGGGATTACCCAGTTGGCATCCGTTACTCAACAAAGGTAAAAAATCAGCAATGCATAAATCAGGTATGTCCGTAAGGGGAAAGACTGTTGCTGATCATGATGTTGATTTAGAGCTGTTTGAAGACTACATAGCGCTTTGGCCGATGGAAGATTTGGATTAGGATTTTTGAACTACTAGCTAGAGTTTTATTAACTATCAATAGGTTAATAGGAATTGTGCCACATATTGCTTCATCTATTAGACAAGCAAATATTAATTCTGACTTTTTCTAACAGCATAGTCAGTTTTAATATCAAAAAAATCATTTATTATTTGAGTGCTAAAAATGTGCAGCTGTAAACATAAATACTTAACGTATAATTTATATACTCAATAACTTATTCGCCGCAATAATCAGAAACATCGAACATAATTTTCAGTTCTGATGTATCTGATAAATTGCTACATTTTTTAATTGTTTTTATCTAAATGCTCGAAGTCGACTTCTTCGTATTTTGTACCCGCATTTTCATCGTTAAATACATCCATGTCTAATTCGTTTTCACTTTTTGCCACAATACAAGCTACCATGCAGTCACCAGTTACGTTTACAGCTGTTCTGGTCATATCTAGCAATCTATCAACACCTATAATCAGCGCGATGCCCTCTACTGGTAAATTTACTTGTTGTAGAACCATAGCAAGCATTATAAGACCCACTCCGGGCACTCCAGCTGTGCCTATAGAAGCCAAGGTAGCAGTGAGTATCACCATCATATAATCACCTAAACTCAAATCTACAGCGTACACCTGTGCGATAAATACAGTGGCGACACCTTGCATAATGGCGGTGCCGTCCATGTTAATTGTAGAGCCAAGAGGAACGGTAAAAGAAGCAACAGAGCGCTTAACACCTAGCTTTTTAATAGCTGTTTCCATGGTGATTGGTAAGGTGGCGCTACTACTTGAGGTACTGAACGCAAATAACGCAGCATCACGCATTTTTCTAATTAATACTATGGGGCTTAAGCCACTTAGAACCTTTAATATTATTGGATAAGAAACAAACGCGTGTAACAACAGTACAAACACAACCAATAAAAAGTACTTAAGTAGGCTGGCAATCGTGTCAAAACCAATAGTCGCAAAAAGCTTCGCCATCAAAACAAACACGCCGTAAGGTGCAAGGTTCATCAAAATAGTCACAAGTTTCATAATGACAGTACTAAAGTCTTCAAATACCGCGGTTAGTCTTTTACCCGTATCTCCTGTCATCGCCATGGCAATTCCAAAGAATACGGCAAACACAATAATTTGTAACATATTACCTTCAGCCATGGCATTGATGGGATTAGTTGGCATCATATTTATGATAACCTGACCTAGAGAAGGTGCTTCTTTTGCAACAAACGCTGCCTCGGTGGTTAGATTTAATCCTTCGCCCGGTGCAACTAGTAGAGCGAAACTGACAGCTAAGCTAATAGCTATTGCCGTAGTACTGATATAAAGTAATATAGATTTACCGCCTAATCGACCCAACTTTGAAGGGTCAGATAAACTAGATGTGCCACATACTAATGAAACAAAAACGAGTGGCACAACCAGCATTTTTAAGCTGGCGATAAAGATACTACCTACTATGTTAAATATACCGTCGATTAAAAGCGCATACGTGGAAACTTGAAAGCCGAATACACTAAAAGAAAAATCTCCGCTATCATCAAACAACCATTGTAATAAAGCTCCTATAATTATTCCGGATATCATGCCGATAAAGATCCTGACGGTCAGTCCGAATTTTTGTGAAACGGGTTTCTGTAATGGCGAGGGTGTTGATGTAGTCATGGAAATCCTAAGCTTTATTATTGTTAAAAGTTGTGAGTATTAGTGCTATTGAATTGGGTTATCTATTTTAACCTTCACCTAGGTTAGCAAGATTGTGGTTCAAGCTGAACTGTTAAAGTGAATTTGCCATTACAATATGGCCCATGTGTATAGGAAAGGATTATGATTTTACGTTTTAGAACGCTGTTTGGATTTTTGGCTGTACTGAGCCTTTTTTCATGTGGAGGAGGCGGGAGTCTCTCTCGTGATGATAGTGCTGGGGGAACGACTGGAAGTGCGACAGTCACGATCACCAGAAGTATTTCGCTTGCTTTTACTGATGATAATGGTCAGCCATCAACATCACTCAGCGAATCCACTCCTTTAACGCTCATTGCAACAGCAACAGACTCGAACGGCGACCCTGTTACTTCTACCTTGATTACATATAGGTTCCAACCAGAAGGGTTGGCTGTTTTTGGCAATGATGCAGGCACCGCCTCTACTGATGCAAACGGCGCCGCAATTATTCAAATACTCGTTGGTGAAAACTCTGGCGCTGGGGAAATAGTAGCGGCTCTTAGTTCAGGCGAAGAAGCAACGACTACCTTTAATTCGTCAGGCACAACACTCATAGGTGAACAACCTGCATCACTTGACTTGTTTGGCAGTTTCACTCAATTAGCCTCGAGTGGCTCAGATGAAATTGAGCTCATTGCTTTAGTCAAAGATGCAAATAACGTGCTCCTTGATGGGATAGATGTAACATTTTCCGCTGATTCTGGTGCAAGTCTGCAACTTGAAAATGGAGGAAGTGTTGCGATAACTGGTGTTGATGGTATTGCTAGAGCTACCCTTTCAACTCAAAATAACCAAGAAAATAGGACTATTGAGGTTATAGCTAGTTCTGCTACCTTCTCTCAAATATTAGAAGTTCAAGTGGTGGGCACACAGATAAATATCAATGGTTCATCATCTGCGATTTTAAATGATCCCGTTCCTTTAACTATTAGTTTGGTCGACTCTGACGGTAACGGTATTGCGAACAAAACTATCAATCTAAGTGCTACTAATGGGCAGTTAAGTGACACCAGTCCAACTACCTCAGTTGAAGGACAAATAACAGTAAACTACACTAGTGCTGTGGCAGGTACGGATACCGTGGTTGCAATTGCTCTTAACTCCCAAAGCGAATTTTCCATAGCCGTCCAAGAAGACGATTTTTCTTTTGTTGATGCGTTGGTAGATAACGAAGCAGTTGAAGTTGAACTCAATACTGCAACTGAGCTAACAGTACAGTGGTTAAAAAATGGTACTGCTTTTGCCAATGGAAACGTAACCCTTACTACATCAAGAGGTCTAGTGGCCGAATCTATTGCTAGCACGGATAGTGAAGGTAACGTGGCATTTTCGCTTCAATCCAATAATGCTGGTTTTGCTTCAATCACTGCAACAGGATTAGATGCAGAGGGCAATGAAGTGAATGCCAGAACTTTAGTGGAGTTTGTCGCCACAGTGGCAG
>OOFU01000119.1_pt1 | contig 11596 bp, 6 predicted proteins | sample 1670361 | NCBI WGS metagenome assembly OOFU01 (sample SAMEA98145418, study PRJEB22522) | marine metagenome | biome: marine biome; feature: marine water body; material: sea ice | place: Arctic Ocean | collected 14-Sep-2015 | depth 1.3 m
GTTGTAAATCAATTCGAAAACTTCAAAAGAATCCAATAAATCAAAACTTTTTGTAGCTAAATCTTTACTGTACCCTTCTAAAACTAGTAATCTTGAAGCTGTAAACTGTTCCTTGCATATTACGGGTATCTTCTAAAAAAGATATGTTTCATGCGATGTTCTACCTACTAAAATATTTACAGCCCCAACAAGACAAAACACCGATTCACCTCAAACAATACAGATGGGTAAGTTTAGTGCCACTTACAATTATCTTTTTACATCGAGTCTAGTCTTCGTTCGCTTAATAAAACGAGGGTGTTTTATATACCAATTTTAAAAGTATTTTAGTACGGATCAGGTTATGTCACTAATATAGTGGACCCATTAACCCATTAACCCATTAACCTAACCACTTTGATCACTTTGATCACTTTGATCACTTTGATCACTTTGATCACCTTGATCACATTGCCATGACTACAATATTTGTCTGTGTCGTAGTTCAGTCTCTTGTAAGAGGTGATATTCATAAAATAGAACTAACACCTTTGCGTAACGTTTCATGAAAGACCTACGTGTTACTTTATCAGGCGAGTCTAGAATAAATACAAATAACAGAGGCAAAGCAGTACGATTTGTTAGGGTCACCGTTTGCTTAATCAAGCTCAGTAGCTGTTGCAGATGTGGCGTATAATGTAGGTTAATCAATATGTCTATTACGAGCGGTACATCAACTCGAAAACCTATCTAGTCAAACTTTCATGTGCTGGGGTACAACTAAATAAAATGACGGAATTTATAGCTAAGCTAAATAATGTGCCCGTAGCTTAGTTGAATAGAGTATCGGACTTCTGAGCCAATAGTCGTGGGTTCGAATCGTGCTGGGTGCACCACTTCCTCTTTTCAAATACTTCCTAATTGCACTAAAGCTTATGCAAAATCAAAACCATATTGATTTGTTAATTCTGTAACAAGTTGTGTGAAATTTTTTGGGAGAACTAACTTACGTGCTTAACTCTTCACTTAAACAATGCGTATAGGTATTTTAAGACCAAAATGAAGGAATATGGCACTGATATGAAATGCTAATTTGGTGTTGCAGCTTCAATATAAACTTGTTCCATCAGTGCTGGAACAAGAAAATTGTCCTGACCTAAATTTCCTTGTTCTTTCAACAATTGATATGCAAGGTTAAACCTATTTACTATGTGTTTATGGTGCATACTTTCCTTGGAAACCCAAATGCCTGCATCGCTAACTACCATGGGTTTGAAACTTTTTTTATCCCATTGCATGGAAAGTTTGTCGAAATACCACTCAAAAATATTTGCACCCCATAATAATGAAGCTCTATCAGTGTTGTAAATTTTTATTGCAGATGCAGTTGAACTTGTCTCAATTAATTCAACTTTACCCGCGGCGACTAAGTTTTTGAGATTTGGAAAGGCGTCATAAATTGATTGCCAACCTCTTACCATGACTAAACTCTGACCTTCTAACGTGGCTTCGTTAATAGAGGTGTTATCAATCGGCAATTCTGTGATTATCCCTGCAATAAAAGAATAAGACCATTGTGAATAGGTACAACATTGTTCAAACGTTGATATATTGGCAGTCAGCAATACATCGCTAGTGCGATTTTCTATAGTCATATAGGCGCGAGCAGTTGGATATATAATGATTTCACAATTCATACGAGAAACTGTGCAAAACGCCCTGATAGTTTCTATTGATTTGCCCGAAACACGTCCATCTTTGCTCTGGTGGGCATTAGGTGGAAAGTCCATAGAGGCGATATTCACATTAATTATGGGTAAGTCATTCAATTCTTGTTGTAATGTTTGTGCAGATATCTGAAATGCAATAACACACAACGAGTAGAGGCAAAATTTGCAAGCATCAAGTCTTAGGCGATATAAAAAAATAAATACTTTACTAGCCCAAGCCAGTGGTACGCAATAGTGACTATTATTTAAGTAAAAAAGGTTCATCTGTATCGGCTGTTCTGTATCGACTGATCAATGTGAGTGAAACGTGCTCTTTTTTGGCTTTTTTTTGGCTTTAAAGGAGTTTGATATTGACACCAAGTTATCTGCGTCGTGTTTTTAGGATGGCGCATTTAATCAGAATAAACACGGCAAAGATATCAAAATAAAGGCTGTTAAGAGTCTTTGTTCTAGAGTATAAACAAGACTAATTATTCTTGTTTATACTCTCCCTTATGGTGGCGGATCTGTCTGCTTAGGGTGATTTTTAAAACCGTATTTTAATTCATAGAATAAGTCATCTGCTTATTTTACGAAATTTTGACTGGCAATAAATTAGCAATAATAAAGTGAGGTTTGTTGTTTTTTTTATATGGTATCTGTACGAAAAGTGATGTGTTAGTGACTGTCTATTTAGCTTTAAATAGACGAGGCTGACTGTGTAATTTGTGTAATTGTCATTTTAAATTGGTAGGTATCATCAAGAGCAGAGAAATCAGACCCTGTTGTTTACAAGACACTTTTTGGAATAAGTACCTGAATGGATAACTCAATCAATTTAGGTACTTTTTAATGCTTAATGAGGCTGTTAATTTAATAAGTTTGTCATTATTTTAAAGAAGCAAAACGCCTGGTATGTACATCCGTGCTTCCAAACAAAAATTGAATAGTAGTTAGACGTTTGAATATATGGCCTACATCAATTTCATCAGTCATGCCTATACCACCGTGAATTTGTATTGCTTCACGACCTACCAAGTTGGCTGCTTTACCAATACGACTTTTTGCTGCTGATAATGCTTTTGCATCACTACCATGATTGATATCCATTTTTAATGCTGCCATTAAAAGTATAGATTTAGCTTGCTGATGTTCCATAAACATATTAACCATTCGGTGTTGAAGTGCTTGAAAAGAGCCAATAGTTCGACCAAATTGTTTACGTGTCTTAGCATATTCTAACGTGCGCTCATGGGCAATTTGCATTGCACCCACCGCTTCAGCGCAAATTGCGAGTGTGGCTTTGTCGATAATATGGTCAATAACAGGCAAGGCTCTGTTTAGCTCGCCTAACAATCCAATGTTTGGGGTTTTCTCAAACCAAATATCAGCGGCCTGATGGCCATCTACATTCGCATAACCTTGGCGTTTAACACTTGAGTGATTGGCATCAACCAGAAACAAGCTGATGCCATCTTTATCATTTGTATCACCAGAAGTACGTGCAGCAACAATCAAGGTTTCTGCATGATTACCATTTAATACAACAGATTTTTGACCTGTTATAACAAACTCACCATCAACTTTACTGGCACTACATGTCACGTTATTTAAATGATAACGACTTTGTGGCTCTGCATAAGCAAAAGCCATCTGTAATTCACCTGCCATGATCCTAGGTAAATAGTTATCTTTTTGTTGTTGATTACCCGTTGTGGCAATTAAACCACCCGCCATGACGGCAGTGGCAACAAAAGGTTCAACTACCATGCCTTTGCCAAACTCTTCCATAACGAGTGCAAGATCGACCATAGAACCACTTAACCCTCCGTCTTCTTCGGCAAATGGCAACATCAACCAGCCGAGTTCAGCAAACACATTCCAATTTTCTTGACTAAAACCTGCCGTCGATCCAAGTATTTTTCGACGTGTATCAAAATCGTAATCATTGAGGATGAACCTTGAGACACTATCTTGGATCATCTGTTGTTCGCTACTTAATGAAAAGTCCATAATAAACTCCTAATGCTAATCTAAAGGCCTAAAACGGCTTTGCTGATGATGTTAGTCTGAATTTCGTTACTACCACCGTAAATGGATGTTTTTCGATTATTGAAGTAACGTAATGAGCTATTAGTCGCCATATCGGGACCGATATGTTGCCCTTCAAATTCATCATGGAACTGAAAAGGCACAAATGGCATTGAATAATAACCAGCAGCCTCGACATATAACTCATCGATCGCTTGAATAATTTGTGTACCAACAATTTTTAGAATCGAAGATTCTGGACCTGGTGCTTGACCAGTGCTTAAAGCGGAAAGGGTACGTAATTCGGTATATTCTAAGGCTAATAAATCAATTTCTACATTCGCAATTTTTTGTGCAAATACCGTGTCATTAATTAATGAGTCTGCACCGTTGGGAGACGCTTCAACTAATTCTTTTAATTGGACTAGACGATCTTTTGATATCGCCACACGAGCAATACCCGTTCGTTCATGTGTTAATAATACCTTCGCATAAGTCCAGCCTTGCCCTTCTGTGCCAATAAGATTGTTGGCGGGAACACGCACATTGTCAAAATGAACCTCATTCACTTCATGTCGACCGTCAATGGTAATAATGGGTGATACGCTAATTTTAGGATCATGCATATTAATTAATAAAAAACTGATCGCTTCTTGGTTTTTAGCGCTGGGAGGACCGGTTCTAACTAAACAAAATATCCAATCGGCATGTTGACCTAACGTGGTCCATGTTTTTGTGCCATTAACGACGTATTCATCTCCGTCCTTTACTGCTGTTGTTTTCATAGCTGCAAGGTCAGAGCCTGCTCCAGTTTCTGAATAACCCTGACACCACCACACATTACTGGCTAATATATCTGGTAAGAAACGTTGCTTTTGTTCTTCACTACCAAAAGTATAAATGATGGGTGCCACCATTTTCAAACCAAACGGGATCACATCGGGGCCACCAGCTTTGGCACATTCATTAGCAAAGATATATTTTTGGGTGGGCGTCCAACCTGTTCCACCATGCTCAACAGGCCAGTTAGAAGCGGCCCAACCTTGTTTATAAAGTATTTTTTGCCACTCATTACATTCCTTTTTTGATAAATGTAATGCGCTTTTGGTTTTTCTAGCGATATCTTTTGGCAATTTTTGTTGCAAAAATTGCTGCACTTCTTGTTGAAAGTCTTTTTCTTCAGAGGTGAAATTTAAATTCATTTTGCAGGCCTTTGTTTGTACTTAATCTATTGAATGTACTTAACTTATTGAATATCTCTAATCATATTTCTGGCAATGATCATTTGTTGAATTTGTGTAGTGCCTTCGTACAATCTAAATAATCTGACATCGCGATAAAGTCTTTCTACTGCGTATTCTGAAATGTAGCCAGCACCACCATGAATTTGCACCGCTTTATCAGCGACTCGGCCTACCATTTCTGTTGCAAATAACTTACAACATGACGCTTCAGTGGTAATCTTATTACCTAAATCTTTTTGTCTTGCTGCATCAAGCACCATACACTTAGCGGCATAAGCTTCAGCCTTACTGTCCGCTAACATGACTTGGATCATTTGGTGCTCTGCAATAGGTTTCCCAAACTGGGTTCTGTCTACCGCGTACCTTAACGCATCGTTAATCAAGCGTTCTGCAATACCAACACTTAATGCTGAAATATGTAGACGACCTCTGTCCAACACTTTCATTGATGTAATAAAACCTTTCCCAGCAATGCCACCGATAATGCTTTGTGCAGGAACATGACAATTCTCAAAAATCACATCACAGGTATAAGATCCTTGCTGACCCATTTTTTTATCCTTTGGGCCGAGTGTAATGCCTGGAGTCGTTGCATCTATTATAAAGGCGGATATACCCTTGGCACCTTTAATAGACGGATCTGTTCGCGCCATTACGGTAAAGGTTCCCGCTCTTGGGGCATTAGTGATATATCGTTTGGTGCCATTAATAATATATTCATCACCTTTTTTAACTGCGGTTGTTTTTACTGCAGCAGCGTCAGAACCAACGTCTGGTTCTGTTAAGCAAAAAGATCCAATAAGCTCGCCTGAAGCATATTTAGGTAAGTAGGTTTGTTTTTGTTTTTCAGTACCATCAAACACAATAGCAGCGGAGCCAATGCCGTTGTTAGTGCCAATCAGAGACCGAAAAGCAGGCGATGTTCTACCTAACTCAATGGCCACTAACACTTCTTCTTCCATGGTCAGGCCCAAGCCACCGTATTCTTCTGGGATTGTCATACCAAACAAACCCATATCTTTCATTTCTTGAACAATGTCATCTGGAATAGCATCGTTTTCAGCGACTTCATTTTCCGCAGGAACTAAACGTTCTCTAACGAATTTTGAAATGGTATCCAGAAATTGATTCAACATTTCTTTATCTCGAATCATTTTTAATCCTCATTAAAGCAATTTAATTCCGCACAGTGGAACAAAAAACCCACAAAATATCAAGCCGTTATTACATTAAATTATACTGAGTTCATTGTATAAGTGATTAGCTTTGGTCTCACTTTTTTGGCTTACATTGTGATCTGTAATCTAAGTATATAGAAAACATGGAACAAACAGATCAATAAAAAGCTTGTTTATTCCGCTAGGCAGAACTAGTATCGTATTAATTGTTATATTTGTGTGTTTATTTGTTAATTTTGTTTGAAAGTTGTGATTTATTGACGAAATTAAGGTTTTTGTGGAATGAATAAACATTACAAAAAATTGTAGTTATTTGTGACTTATATTCTGGTGTTGCCTATGGATTGGGTCATTTTATGTTGACTTGTTCGCTCTAAAATACAGCCAAAACGTTGGAAGCAGATTTAGACGATTTAGCACAATCATAATCATGGATCGTGCAGTTGGGTTTTAGAAACCCTGAAATAAAAATACTTTAAACATAACAAAAAGATGAAACAAAATAGGAAACACATGAGACATACAAATTTAAAGCGAAACGTCGTTGCCATCGCAATGAGTGCGGTTCTTGGAATAGTCGGGAGCAGTGCTGTATTTGCAGAAGAGTTCCAGAATACTGAAGCAAAAAAAATTGAGAAAATCAGTGTTATTGGTTCTCATTTAAAAGGCACGGCAATGGAAACTTCAGCGCCGGTGCAATCTATCAGTAGAGTTGAGTTAGAAAAAATAGGTTCTCCTTCGATTGTTGAAATGACACAGAAATTATCAATCAGCTCAGGTATCCAAGGTAATTCAAATCAGTATGGTTCTAACGGGACCGAAGGTACCTCTAATATTAACTTAAGAGGACTAGGAGCAGGTCGAACGTTAGTGATAATTAATGGTAAAAGACACACATTCAACCCCTACGCAATTGTAGATCAACAAATGTTTTACGTTAATACACAAGATATTCCTTCTATGGCGGTTAATCGAATCGACGTGTTAAAAGAAGGAGCTGCGGCGATTTATGGTTCTGATGCAGTTGCGGGTGTAGTTAACTTTTCAACACGAAGTGATTTTGAAGGTTTGGAAGTCAAAGCTGATTTTAAAAGCTTACAAGATAGCAATGGCGATTACGGTTTAGGTTTTATTTGGGGGCTAGGAAATGATGATACTCACTGGGTGACTTCTGCTAGTTATGATAAGACCAGTACAATAAGTACAGCAGATAAAGATTGGGCGGTACAGGACTATGGTACTAACGAGCAAGGTGGGTGGTCATCAATCGGTAACCCACCGTCGATATTTAATGCGGCTTGGTTGGGTGATAAATCAAAGCCTAAATATTTAATGGATCCAGGTTGTGAATTGCTAGGCGGGACGATAGCGGGCCTATGTAAATTTCAATATACGCCGTTTTCTGCCCTAAATGATGGTGATACCCATCTAAAAGTATTTAGTGAAATCAATCATGAATTTGAGAGTGATGTTAATCTACATGTTGAAGTTTTATACTCAGAAACTGAGGTACCTATCACTTTTGGCTCACCATCTTATCCGCCACAAAAATTAGTCGATTTTGCAGATCGTTATGTACCGACATATCACCCAGCATGGCAAGATTTGTTAGTTAGCAATCCAGAATTTGCAGGCGCTCCTCATCCGACATTAGATCGCGTCGCTTATGTTGGTCGCACCGTGGGTGTCGAAGGTCCTTCTAGTGAGGGCAATCTAAAATATAAAACCTACCGCATTGCAGCGGACCTAGAAGGATCATTTGGTCATGGTTATAATTGGGAGACAGGGTTTGCTTATTCAAGTTCAAAACTTGATTATACAAGTAACCCAGATACACAAATAGTGACATTGAAGAATGCCCTATTAGGTTATGGCGGCGATGATTGTGACAAGGATGCTGGTGCCCCGGGTGAGAATGGCTGTTTATTCTTCAATCCTTTTTCTAATGGAATTGAAGTATCTGCTTCTAATGGGGTAACTAACCCCAATTTCAAAGCTGAACTTGCCAACAGTCAAGAAGTGTTAGATTACGTTTCAGGCGTAAGAACGTCGCAAAAAGCAACACAGCTATTTGTTTTCGATGGCTTGATATCGGGTGACTTAGGTTTTGAACTAGACGGTGGCATTGCTGCTTTCGCGATAGGTGTTCAATACCGCAAAGAAACTTTTTCAAATGAAGTCAATGATCTTGGAAATTTAGCTATCAATCCGTGTCCAGTATTAGGTGAAACAGATTGTGCAAACCCTACTGGTGTTTTTCACTTTCGTAGTGGTGAGCTGAATCAAAATTCATCTCAAGGTATTTACGCTGTATTTACAGAAGTCGCGCTACCCGTTACAGACGATTTAAATATGCAAGTGGCATTACGTTATGAAAATTATGGCGGTAAAGTAGGCTCTACAATAGATCCAAAAATTTCAACCCAATATACCATTAATGATCACTTTTCATTACGAGGCTCTGCGAGTACTACATTTAGAGGACCTACACTGAATCAGCTAGAAGGTAGCAATACAACTCTTTCTTATGTAGGTGCTACTGGCGCGTTTAAAGCTGTCGATACTTCAGGTAATAATGCCTTGGCACCCGAATCTGCAGTGGCATTAAACGTTGGGATCATTGGTGAGTTTTTTGATGACCGGTTATTTACAACCATTGATTTTTGGTCATTTGATTTAAGCGACCCTATTATTGTTGAAAATTATAATGCGGTGTTATCAGCAGCAGTGGCAGGTAATACAGACTATATAGCTCAAGTTCAATGGACGGAGCCTGGTAACGCAACAACAGTGGAGCGTATTGAAACTAATATAATCAACGGAGCCGACGTAAAAACCAGTGGTGTTGACGTTCAATTACGCTTAAATGTGTCAGAGCATTGGACTCTAAATATCAATGGAACGTACACCTCTGAATACGAAGTGACGGGGGATGCGCTGTCTGACACTTTTGATGCCGCTGGTTTCCTGAATACAACCAACTCTAATCGCCCAATACCAAAATTTAAAGCGACTATGGTCAATAGTTTAGACTTCGATAACCATAACGTTAATTTAGCCGTTTATTATGTCAGTGATTATAAAGATGAGCGAGATTCGTTATTTACCAGCAACAATGAAGGTCGAGTCATCGATAGCCAATTACAGTTGGATTTAAGCTATAACTATCGCTTTAATGAAGATCTAACCAATGTCAATTTCACAATCAGTAATGTGACAGATGAAGAGCCTCCTTTTGCTCGTTTAGATTTAAACTATGACCCTTTCACACATAATCCTTTAGGTCGTACTTTTAAGTTAGGTGTTGTACATAAGTTTGCTGAATAAACATTAAAATAGAACAAAAAGATTAAGCCATACCCTGAAACGATTCAGTTTATGCATCAATGCTTATTTCTTTGACTTACGAAACAAGAATCCAATGATATTAACCATTGGATTTTTTATGTTCTATGTCAGTCAACGGCGATAGCCTAATAATTAAAATGTATTCTTCTATTTTTGAACAATGTGAGTGGCTTAACACGGTTGCTGAGTCCTTTCAATGTAGCAAAAACCTGACATTGAATTGGTTAGGCATGTAGTTTAAAGTTAATGACTAACGGTCAGTTTTGATAATAAGTAGTGATATAAATAATGTCATTAATGGTCAATAATTCGTCAAGAGTAGAGCAACAACTGCGCATCGCTGGTTTTAAAGTGATGTTAATCTGTTGCTTTATTATCTCTGCAATTATTGTCATTACTAAGCCTAATAACCTTTTGATTGCCTGGATTATAACCTTTGGTTCTTTAATATTGTCTACCATCGCTTTATTAATGCCACGCTACAGTTTATGGTGCGCTAAAATTTGGGTATTAATAGCAGTGCCTTTGGCGCCTATATTAATACTTTCTAATGGTATCATCCCTGCAACATTGCTCTCGTTAGGTGCTATATTACCAGTGATGTTAGTCAAGCATTACTGGCGATTATTCGCTGTGATCATTATCGCCAGTTCCACTTTGTTGGTTCCCTTTACTGACTTACCCTACGATAAAGCTATATGGCTTAGATTGTGTTTTTCAAATGCGATAGTAGCGATTATGGTGCTTGCACTCGTCACTTACTTAGAACGGGCATTAGTAGTAAGTTTAGATAAGACAGATGAAATGAACAAAGCATTAATGCGCGCGCGTGAAGCTAACCAAACCCAATCCAAATTTTTAGCCACCATGTCTCATGAAATTCGTACACCCATGAACGGTATTTTAGGTTTATTAGACATTATCTTGTCTGCAGATGTGACCGAACAGCAGCGCTCACATCTAGAGAAAATTAAATATTCTGGCGATGTATTACACCGTGTTCTAAACGATATTCTCGACTTTTCTAAGCTCACAGCCGGTAAATTAATCATTGAAAACGTGCCTATTTGTATTCATCAATTAATCACTAACACTTCAGCTGTATTCCAAACAGAGGCACAATTAAAAGATATCAACTTAACCATTAAAGTTGATGGTAAAATAAAACCAAGTCTCTTCGGCGACCCAACGCGGATCACCCAAGTCATCAATAACTTGGTCAACAATGCCATTAAGTTCACCGCCATAGGACATGTGAATGTTGCAGTATCCATGATCCATGAGACAGATATTGCTCAAACTCTTGAATTTTGTGTAAGTGATACGGGTATTGGGATTTCAAATAACAATAAAGAGAATATTTTCTCAGCATTTACACAAGCTGATGATTCCACTGCGCGCAAATTTGGCGGTACTGGATTAGGTTTAAAAATTTCAAAAAACTTGATTGAACAAATGGATGGTCAGATGTGGGTTAACAGTGTGGAGCAATTAGGTAGTCAGTTTTACTTCAGGTTAAGTTTAGACGTATCTGCGTTACATCCCATCAATAAAAAAGTCATTAAAAACACGCGAACACAGTTTACTGGTAATGTTTTAGTGGCAGAAGACAATGACATTAACCAAGTAGTCGCTCAGCAAATTTTACTTTCATATGGTCTTCAGGTCGATCTTGTCAGTGACGGACAACAATGTATCGATGCACTCCAACACAAACAATATGATTTGGTGTTTATGGATTTACACATGCCAAATATCGATGGTTTTGAAGCCTGTTCAATCATAAGGCGGACAAACCCTGATATTCCAATTGTGGCTCTTACCGCTGCAGTCTTAAAAGACGAGGTACAAAAGGCTATAGATGTGGGTATGAATTCACATCTCGCTAAACCGCTTGAGCACGTTCAGTTAAAAAACATCTTAAATCGATACCTTATTAAGATAAAAATATAACTAACTGGCTTATTAAGAGTGGTTTTACAAATTTAAGGTAAGCAAGTTGACTGTAATGATAAGAGTTAAAACTGAGCTCAAATCATCATTCAAAGGATATTAATATTTCAATATTGTTAACTGACTCGATGGACATTGTCGCTGTGCATGAGGT
>OOFU01000120.1_pt1 | contig 11559 bp, 7 predicted proteins | sample 1670361 | NCBI WGS metagenome assembly OOFU01 (sample SAMEA98145418, study PRJEB22522) | marine metagenome | biome: marine biome; feature: marine water body; material: sea ice | place: Arctic Ocean | collected 14-Sep-2015 | depth 1.3 m
TAGACATGTTGTAGAACAATTGTTTACCTTCGACCCACCAGGCAGGCTTATTCCCACAACAGAATTTAGACAGCGGCAGGTTTAGTATGTAGTGACAGCCCCATAGTTTCGATACCTGCTTGAAGTGTTTGCGAACGATGCAAATGGCAGGTAAACCTTACCTGCAGCGTTTTTGCCTATACCAATCCCAAATTTTTATGTGTTGCTAATATAGAAGAAACTGGTGCGGTGTAACGATATGCTTTTTTGTATTAGAACCGGTCAGCCAACTTGATGTTTAACAGTTATGTTCTTTTGCAGCTGTCACGATAGTAGCTAAATTATTGTTGCAACAGTACTTGAGATTTCTCCCTGCACTATGAACAATACTTGTGGATGCTGTTGTGCAATCAATATGTTCGACCACTGCATCTGGATCTGTGTTTTTTTTCCTTCGAATTTCAAACGCACTACGCTGGCTTCAACACGTTTGGCCATTTCAGCTAAACGATGACTAAAAGACCATGGCATAGACTGAGCGTTTTACTGCCCAGTAAAACCAAGTTTGCAACTGCCATCTCCATTACCGTAGTTCTTGGATACGCTCATCAAAAATAGGTACCGTTTCAGTTTGGAACACATAACGCTACATTAACTTAAGTTACTCAATAATCTGCGCCATAATGCCGTCCAAATACTTAATCACGGTACTATTTGTCGCTGCCACTCTAATTGGAATGGGCATTGGCCTCCATCACCAACAATAGTTATCAGCAAAAATATCGTCTATCAACAAAATACCTTGGGCGAATTAATACGCTCATTTGTTACTTATTTTTTATAGCTTGAATAGATAATATAAAAATTAATAAATAAGCGGCGGGTATTTACATAATCCGCCGAGGACTATTTAAGTGATAGATGTACCTATTAGCGTACAAGATGCAGAAAATGCTGATGTTTATGATACTGGTCAATCATGTCATTGATAACTGCTTGCTTCGACCAACCCATAATATCGTAATCTTGCCCACCCTCAGCCAAGTGTACCTCTGCACGATAATAAGTATGCTCATCTGAACTTTCTAGTGATTCTTCATTATCTGGAGAAAAACTCGGTTGAAGGTATTTTTCACACTTAACCCCGTATACAAATGAATGCTCCCCACCATATTGTACATTCAAACTCAACATGCCTGATTTATTTATTAACTGCGACTCAACCTGATTATTACTTAATTCTAGACTCACTTTATCCATGGCTGGTTGCACGTTAGTCGCAATAAACTGGGTTACAGCTGTTTTATTGGGAAATTGTATAATAGTCGAAAGCCGCTTCTCCCAACCGCTATCCGTGGTAGACGGATGAGGGTGCAGATTCATTGCCAGACTGGCTTTTTTATGGGTTTCAATACGTAACGCTTTTACTAACCCAACCAGTGAAAGTAGCAGGATGATAGAAAAGGGTAAAGCCGTCGCAATGGTCATTGTCTGTAATGCATTTAAGCCACCTGCAGTTAACAATATTGCAGAAACAAGACCCACACCTACAGCCCAGTAAATACGTTGCCAAACAGGTGTATCGTTTCTACCATGTGAGCAAAGCATATCAACTACCATTGCACCTGAGTCACACGACGTGACAAAGAACACTATGACCATCAAGGTGGCAATAAAACTCAGGAATCCTTGGAATGGAAAGTTTTCTAAAAACACAAACAATGCAACAGGCGCGTTAGTACTGACCATTTCTCCCAATTTGTCCACACCCTGAGTATAAATAAGATCAATCGCAGAGTTGCCAAACACCGTCATCCAAAACAATGTAAAAGCAGTGGGGATCACCAGAACACCAATAATAAACTCGCGGATTGTTCTACCACGTGAAATTCGCGCAATAAAAAGTCCAACAAAAGGAGCCCAAGCTAACCACCAACCCCAATAGAAAATAGTCCAGCCACCAATCCAATCAGTTTTATCATAAGCGAATAAATTAAAGGTGTTGCGTACAATATCAGATAAGTAGGCGCCAGTATTTTGTACATAGGCGGCAAGCAAAAAGACTGTGGGTCCTAAAATCAGAATAAACAACAACAAAGCAATAGCTAGGATCATATTTAGTTCTGATAAGCGGCGTATACCTTTATCTAAACCAGTTGCTACTGAAACAATAGCAATAGCAATAATACCTATCATCAAGTAAATTTGTACGGGTATAGACTCTTCTAAACCGAACAGGTAACTCAGGCCTGAGTTAATTTGTGCTGCACCTAAACCTAGCGATGTAGCGATACCAAAAACAGTACTTACAACGGCAAAAATATCGACGGTATGACCTGCCCATCCATAAATTCGGTCGCCTATCATCGGATACAAAGCAGAACGTAGTGTGAGGGGTAAATTTAGCCTAAAACTAAAATAAGCTAATATCAAACCCACTACTGCGTAGATCGCCCAAGCATGTAAACCCCAATGAAAAAAGGTCATTTTCATTGCTTCTCGCACTGCTTCAATCGTGCCTTCAGTTGCGGTAGGGGGTGACAAAAAATGCATCACAGGTTCGGCTACACCAAAAAACATGAGCCCAATTCCCATGCCAGCGGCAAACAACATTGAGAGCCAGCTAGGAAAAGAGAAGTCAGGTTTACAATGATCAGGGCCCAAGCGTATTTCGCCAAAGCTAGAAAAGCCTATATAGATGACGGTGAGAAGAATGATTGCTACCGACACTACGTAAAACCAACTACCGTTTGTAATAATGACGCTTTGCAAGTCAGTGAAAAGAGTATTAGCGGTCTGTGGCGCTATTAATGCAAATAAAACTAAGAGTAAAATTAACAATGAAGAGAGATAAAAAACGGGGCGATTAAGGTGTTGGTCTATTCGGGTTAGAGCCACTTGGTTAGCCTGTAAATCTATTTAATATTCTTCAATATACCCTATTTGAGATTTATTTTAAACTTGCAATATAATCAAACTAAAACACCTTTATACAAACAATATAATTAGAGTGCTACGCATTAAAATTTCATCTCACTTTTGACACCTCTAGGCACCGTATTAGAAATGAGCATCGAAGTATGGTATACTTTCATTCGCCATGTCTAAAAAAAATCGTATTCAAACTAAATACTGTAAGCATTGGGTCCAACAAAAATATAATCCCTTGGCAGTGCAAACATAATACATAGAGGCTTTGACTATATGAACAAAACTAAAATCAGCTGTGCCATCGTCACAGCGCTTGCACTTAATCCTGCAATAGCCCAACAAGATAAATCAGCAAAAGCACAAATAGAAACCATCCAAGTTACCGCCACCAAAAGAACAGAATCAATTCAGGATGTCCCTGTTTCTGTTTCCGCCTTAAATGGTGAAGCCCTAGAAAGTCTAGGTGTTGAAAGCTTCAACGACTACGTAGAATTTTTACCAAACGTAGTTTTCCAAGGTACTGGCCCAGGCCAAAACGAAATTTATATTCGAGGCGCAGCAACCACACAAACCAATATTTCAGTATCTTCAGTGCAGGCATTACAGCCGTCTGTTGCGTTTTATCTCGACGAACAACCCGTGTCTATGCAAGGCAGAAACTTGGACGTTTATGCTGCAGACATGGAAAGAATCGAAGTACTGCCTGGTCCACAGGGTACTCTCTTCGGTGCGAGTTCACAGTCAGGTACCGTTCGAATGATCAGTAAAAAACCTGACCATTCTGGCTTTTCTGCTGGCATGGATGTAAACATTGGCAGCACTAAAGGCGGCGAGATGAGTAATTCCGTCGAAGCTTTTATGAACTTTACGCCTACCGATGAACTGGCACTTCGGGTCGTCGCTTATAATGACAAACAAGGTGGATGGATTGACAATATCCTGAATAAACCTGGCGAAGGCGGCTACATTGGCAGCCCTGTTGTTATCGACAGAATATCAGGCGGTCCCCTAAGCGATCCGCAAAACACGCCTATTGTGTCACCTAAAAACGGCAGTTTAGTAGAAGACGATACCAACGATGCAATTTATGCGGGTGTTAGATTTGGCGTATCATATTTGATCAATAATGATTGGTCATTATTAGTGCAACACACTGCTCAGTCTCTTGAAACGGAAGGGGTATTCTCTTACGATCCTAACCTTGAAGGTGAAAGCTCTGTTAACCGTTTTGTTCCTGAAGACAATGACGACGAGTTTGGACTCACCACTTGGACGTTAAAAGGGCGTTTAGACAAGCTTGATGTGGTGTACACCGGGGGGTATCTTGATCGTGAAATCAGTTCAACTATCGATTATACCGGTTATACCAACGGCGGTTTGTTCTCAGCTTATTATGTGTGTAGTTATGGTAGCTATAATGATGGCATCGTTGCCCCAGAAGATGAAGCCTGCCTAGACCCAACTAAGTATTATAAAGAAAAAACAGACACGTCGCGTATAACGCACGAGCTTAGATTCAATACCGACGTAGACAACGCATGGCGTGTAACTGCTGGTATTTTCTATGATGACCAAGAGCTTGGAACCGTTGGCCAATTCAAAATTGCCAACACAGAATTAGGTGCGTTCACCAATTTAGGTAAATCGCTACCAGGCTCTGAAGGAATTAACAGCAACGGTGGACCGTTCGAGTCAGGCATTAGTTTTGTCAATGACGTGACTCATACCATCGAGCAGGTCGCAGTATTTGGTCAGGCTGAATATGATATTACTGATAAACTGACCGCTACCTTGGGCGCACGTTGGTATCAAATTGATGACATATTTAAAGGCTCAACAACCAGTACTGATGTTAGCCGAAGAATTCGTGCGTTTGGTACTCAAGACCCAGCAGAGTTAGACTTGGCAACAGGTGATGCTTCAGGAGTACTTCAATCGGCTATTGCAAGCGGCCAGTTGGACGTCAGCTTATTAGACGATAGCGGCACATTATCAGTCGACGATACTATCTTTAAAGCCTCGTTAGATTACAAAATGAATGACGATATACTGCTATTTACTTCTTACTCAGAAGGATTTAGACCACCAGTAACCAATCGTCAAGGTGGTGACCTTGCGAGTAATCAAAGTGGTGCATTTGATGGCTTCAGAATACCCGTTTATTCCACCACTGATAGCCTTGATAACTTCGAGATAGGTATGAAAGGTGACTTTTTCGATGGTATTTTTCGCGTAAATGCCACTGCTTTTTATTCTGAAATCACCGATTTACAAACATCGCGTTATGACCCAACCAACATCAGCTTTTTAGTATTCACCGATAATGTAGGTGATGCCGAAATAAAAGGCTTAGATGCTGATATTACATGGTTAGCGTCAAACAACTTAGTTATCAACGCGGCCTTTAGTTTACTCGACACAGAATTAACCCGCGTTAACGCTGAATTAGCAGGTATTGCTCCCGGTGTAGGAGCACGTCTGCCTTATTCAGCCGAGTTTTCGGGTAATATTCGCGCACAATACTATTTTGAACTTGATGGCGGCTATGATGGTTACGTTAACGCATCGGTAAGCTACACGGGTGACCGTTTAGCTGGAATGTCTATGGATGCTTATGTGACCGAAGACGCTACCCGATTGATTTACGGTACTGGCTCAGGCTTACCTATTCAAAATGAAGCAGCCACTTATGACGGTACATCATTTCAAGACTCAAATGGTGACGTTTTCCAAGGTGGGCGTTACATTCAAGAAAGCTATGCGATTGCCAGTGTATCTGTTGGCATCACCAAAGACGACTGGAAAGCCGAGCTGTACATAGATAACCTCACTGACGAAAGTGCTGTGTTGTATATTGATACACAGCAATTTACGCCAAAGGTTGTGACTAACCGTCCTCGCACAGTAGGATTGAGACTGTCTTACGATTTCTTTTAGACACATGGCAAGACACATTGTTTAGAGTGATGACAAAGGTCAGTCTTGGCTTATCTTTGTCATCAACTTAAACAATTCTGAGATGATTCTGCACCTATGCATTTTATCTACACATAAAAACTAATCAAATAATAAAGCATCAACTAAATAATATGTTTAGCTAAATGATCTCGTTAAGCTGTTTGCATATAAGGAGTAGTTGCTGATTTAACTGTAACTATTTTTTGGTTTGTTTTTTTAGCTACCATAAAAATAGTAATATTTTTTGCCTCAACGTAATTAGGTTGGTTTATCACTATGTCCAAGTATGGTCTATTGAAAAACATGAATCCGGTCACATCTGTTACATCTATGGCCTTAGTAATGATATTTTTATTAGCCGGTATATTCTTTACTGAAGCCTCTGCACTACTTTTTGATACTATTTCGAATTGGATTTTAGCTTATCTAAAATGGTATTACATAGGCATAGTCACCTCGATTTTATTCTTCTGTATATGGTTAGCCTTCAGTCGCCATGGCAAATTGCGCCTTGGTGACGATGATTCACGACCTGAGTACGGTAACTTTTCCTGGTTTTCTATGCTGTTTAGCGCAGGTATGGGTATAGGTTTGATGTTTTGGTCTATCGCTGAGCCAATCACCCACTTTCAAAGCAATCCTTTTGTTGAGCAAGGTCTTACCTCCGAGGCCGCACAAATAGCCATGCGCTTAACTTTTTTTCATTGGGGCCTTCATCCCTGGGCGATTTACGTAGTTGTAGGGCTGTCGTTATCCTACTTTAGTTATCGTAAAAAATTACCTTTAACTATACGCTCTTCGCTATACCCGCTGATTGGCAATAAAATATATGGCCCAATAGGTCACACCGTAGATATTCTGGCGGTATTTGGTACTGTATTCGGCGTTGCCACATCACTTGGCTTAGGTGTCACCCAAATGAATACAGGGCTTAACCTTATGTTTGGCATGGACATATCTCTGGGTAACCAGATATTACTCATTGGCGTTATATCAAGTATCGCTACGTTATCTGTGGTATCAGGCGTGGGACGTGGCGTCAAAATCCTATCTGAAGTCAATATGTGTTTAACTGCAGGTGTACTTGTGTTTTTACTTTGTTTCGGCCCCACTCGATTTCTGTTGAGTAGTTTGATACAAAATATCGGCGACTACTTGAGTAACCTGTTGTCGTTGAGCACGTGGACCGACTCCTATACCGACAGCAAATGGCAATCATCTTGGACTGCTTTTTATTGGGGATGGTGGATGGCCTGGGCCCCTTTCGTAGGCATGTTTATCGCGCGAGTGTCTAAAGGACGCACCATTCGAGAGTTTATTATCGGGGTATTACTGGTGCCGAGTTTACTGGGTTTTATCTGGCTAACCTTATTTGGTAGTAACGCACTGTACTTGGAATTATTCCATCATATTACTGATGCAAGTGGTGAGTTAGTAACGGTTGTTGGTCAGGCAGGGATAGTTGACGCAGTTAATTCCGATATCACAACCGCTCTATATGTGACCCTGGAAAAACTCGATAATGGTTTTTTCGGCACTCTTGCGGCCTTTACTGCCACTTTATTAATTTCCACTTATTTCATCACCTCCTCTGATTCAGGCACTTTAGTCATTACCACTATTTTATCTATGGGTGATGAAAACCCACCACTTGGACATCGAATCTTGTGGGGTTTAGGTGAAGGTGCCGTGGCTGCAATCCTATTGCTCGTGGGTGGACTTGCTGCTTTACAAACAGCAGCCATTATTGTTGCCCTACCGTTTTCGATGGTGATGATCATTATGATGTGGGGCTTAGTCAAAGCCTTACGTCAGGAGAACCGATATCATCCACGGCTTATACCTGAGCAATGCAGTGATGATTTTACGAGTAAAATCCTATCAGAAAATAGTGTATCTGATTCTGAACTGAATTAAAAAAGACTGTAATTGGCTTAAGCCTCCCGCTATCTTTGATTTAGCTGTTAATGTCTTTTAAATATACAATGGTGTCTTATTTAGGCTGCTTATTGTCTTTATTAGAAATGCGCTAGTGCAATACAAAACGTTAAATAATCGCCAGCAATCCGTGCTTTTAGTTAACTTAATAGAGAAAACCATGATCAGTGTCTTTGATATGTTCAGCATAGGTATCGGCCCCTCCAGTTCGCATACAGTCGGCCCCATGCGTGCTGGCAGAGAGTTTTGTCTGCAACTTAAAGAACAAGGTCTATTTGAGCAAACAGATGAGCTTAAGGTGGAACTATTTGGCTCTCTGGGACAAACGGGTAAAGGCCATGGCACAGGAAAAGCAGTGATTTTAGGGCTACAAGGCCTCACACCAGAATCCATAGATATAAACTTAGTAGATGAACTATTACTCAGAGTAAATGATAAGCAAACACTAGACTTAAACGGTGAAAAAGCGATCAACTTTACTCGAGATGGAGCCATAGTGTTTCATCGACGCAAAACGTTACCCTTGCATGCAAATGGACTGACATTTCATGCCTTAAGTGCGAAACAAATCATTGTAAGTCAAAGTTATTATTCCATTGGTGGGGGGTTTATTCTTCGAGAAGAAGATTTTCATAAAGAAAAAATCAGCGCACTACAACACGACATACAGCCAGTGCCTTATCCATTCTCTTCAGCCGAGGAATTACTCAGTCTATGTAAAGACCATGGTTTGTGTATTAGTTCATTAATGTTAAAAAATGAGCAAGTGTTTCAGACTCAAACCGAAATTAAACAAAAACTGTGGCACATATGGCAAGTGATGAAAGAGTGTGTACAAAACGGAATTAAAAACGAAGGCATACTGCCCGGTGGATTAAAGGTTACTCGCCGCGCACCTAAACTTTACCGTCGCTTGCAAAACGAAAATAGTACCGATCCAATGCAAGCTATGGATTGGGTCAACCTGTTTGCCCTAGCAGTGAATGAAGAAAATGCAGCAGGCGGAAAAGTAGTCACCGCCCCAACTAATGGTGCTGCAGGTATCATCCCAGCTGTGTTGCATTACTTTGACAAATTTGTTCGCCCAGTAGATGAAGACATAGTGTCACGGTATTTTTTGACTGCCGCCGCCATTGGCATTTTGTACAAAAAAAATGCTTCTATCTCAGGAGCTGAAGTTGGGTGTCAAGGGGAAGTGGGTGTAGCTTGTTCTATGGCTGCAGGCGCTCTGACTGAAATACTAGGAGGCACAGTCAACGAAGTAGAAAACGCCGCAGAAATAGGCATGGAACATAATCTAGGTTTGACATGTGATCCAGTGGGTGGTTTGGTGCAGGTGCCATGTATAGAGCGTAATGCAATGGGTTCAATCAAAGCTATTAACGCATCACGGTTAGCCTTACGTGGTAGCGGTGATCACAAGGTATCGCTGGACAAGGTAATCAAAACCATGTGGGAAACGGGTAATGACATGAAATCCAAATACAAAGAAACAGCCCGAGGTGGACTGGCTGTGAATATTATTGAGTGTTGATAGCGACTAACAACGTTCCCTTTAGCCCGACCCAACGAAACATTAACAGGCACTTCCTGTTTTTTGGAGGGGTTCTAGAAAATGCCAAAGTTTCTAAGCGTCTCGCCTCGTTAATTTATTACATCCAGTGTTTATGTTTGCATTACTGTATACATCTAAATTGGGAGTATAAATATTGAACTCTACAAGCAATATGGATCAATAGATGGACAAAAATCAGCCACATGCTGTACAAACCACCATGGCATAACGGTTTTTAAAAAGTCACAAATTGTTGATATCAAAAAAAACACACTCTTTTTACGAAAAATTGAACAAGTACGAAAAATTGAACAAGTACGAAAAATTGAACAAGCCAGTGGGCAGCTGATAGATATTTTAGACAGCTTAGGAAACCAAATTTAAGATATAGCCATTTAAAATGGCATGAGCTTTACTGTTTCTATTTCTATTTCTATTTCTAAAAGAATATAAAAAACCCCGCTAAGTCAGCGGGGTTTTTATTTCAATTACAAGATTATGAAGCAACATCTTTTTTCTGAGTTTTCTCAGTCTTTTCAGATTTTTCTGCTTCTTCTGGTTTTGACAATAATAATTCTCTTAAACGCTTATCAAGATCTTTAGCCATATCGGGGTGTTCTTTTAAGTAGCCAATTGAATTTGCCTTGCCTTGGCCTATTCGTTCACCATTGCAGCTATACCAAGCACCTGCTTTCTCAACCATTTTATGGGTGACACCTAAATCAATGAGTTCTCCGAGGCTGTTAATCCCTTCGCCATACATGATTTGGAACTCAGCTTGCTTGAAAGGCGGAGCAATTTTATTCTTTACTACTTTTACCCGGGTTTCATTACCCACTATCTCATCGCCAGACTTAACCGCGCCAATGCGGCGAATGTCTAAACGTACCGACGCATAAAACTTCAAGGCGTTACCGCCGGTGGTCGTTTCAGGGCTTCCAAACATAACCCCGATTTTCATTCGAATTTGGTTAATGAAAATAAGCATAGTATTGGAATGCTTTAAGTTACCCGTTAACTTACGCATAGCTTGGCTCATCATTCTGGCGGCAAGACCCATGTGTGAATCACCGATGTCGCCTTCAATCTCAGCCTTGGGAGTCAGTGCTGCTACCGAATCCACAACAATTACATCAACTGCACCTGAACGGGTTAGCATGTCGCAAATTTCTAGCGCTTGTTCACCGGTATCAGGTTGCGACACTAAAAGTTCGTTTACATCTACACCCAGTTTTTTGGCGTAGATAGGGTCAAGCGCATGCTCAGCATCAATAAAAGCACACACCTTGCCGTTACGCTGTGCTTCGGCAATAACTTCAAGAGTCAGGGTAGTTTTACCACTAGACTCTGGCCCATATATTTCAACTATACGTCCTAAAGGTAAGCCACCAGCACCAAGAGCAATATCCAAACCGAGAGAGCCTGTTGAGATAGTTTCAACGTCCATGGTTTTGTTGTCGCCCAGCCTCATTATAGAGCCTTTACCAAATTGTTTTTCGATTTGGCCTAAAGCAGCAGTTAACGCTCTGGTTTTGTTGTCATCCATCAGAATGTCCTTGTGATTAAAGCGTATTGAATATTTTTTCAACACTAATATGATTTGTTAATAGGTTTCAAAGTATACTGTATGGTTATACAGTTACAAGTGAAATGTAGAAATAATTTTTAGGCCGCTCAGACATTTTTTCAGCGTTGTTTATTTTTGCAACAACACTAATGCACTCGATAAAGCGTACTCAATGGCTTTTATTCTAACAGCTTGCCTGTCACCCGTAATCATAAGTTTTTGACTGATGCTCTGCCCGTTAATATAAAAACCGAACCAGACGGTGCCTACCGGCTTATTGAGTGTGCCACCGCCGGGACCTGCAACACCACTGATAGCGATAGCTACTTCAGCATTGGCGTTTTTTGCAGCACCTTCAGCCATTTTTTCGACTGTTTGTGCCGACACGGCTCCATGTTGAATTAAAGTATCCTCACTTACTCCTAATAGTTCTTGTTTAGCATCATTTGAATAGGTGATAAAACCTTTTTTAAACCATGCTGAGCTTCCAGAAATACTTGTGATGGCGTATCCTACCCCACCTCCGGTGCATGATTCAGCACAGGTGATTTGCCAACCTTTAGTAGAAAGTTTATTTCCTAGACGTTGAGCTAATTGGGTAATGTCTTCAGTCATATGGGCAACCTAAATA
>OOFU01000122.1_pt1 | contig 11548 bp, 9 predicted proteins | sample 1670361 | NCBI WGS metagenome assembly OOFU01 (sample SAMEA98145418, study PRJEB22522) | marine metagenome | biome: marine biome; feature: marine water body; material: sea ice | place: Arctic Ocean | collected 14-Sep-2015 | depth 1.3 m
CGGTGTTGGCTTGAATCGCTAATTCTTTCAGCCTAAAGGAAACACCTTCGACCGAAATGAGCGCAGTCTCTTCCTGCTTCAACCGATTTTCAGCCGTCTCAATATTTTCCTTATACTGATTTTGTAGCTGAATCGTCTGTTCCAACCCAAGCACTTGCGAGGCGGCAACTGGGTCATCCGATGGATTAGTCAAACGGATGCCAGTGGAAATTTGTTGTTGCAGTTTGGCCAGCTTCGCCTGTTGCTGTCCAAAGGCTTCGATACCTTGAAGAAAAATCTGAGTTGTCGGGACCCGCATGGTTACCTCGTACTCTGGAGTAGTGTATCGAACAGGGTTTGTACGGTGCTGATGACTTGCGCTGCGGCTTGATAAGCTTGTTGAAAGCGAATGAGGTCGGCCGCTTCTTCGTCTAGATTAACACCAACGACTGAGGCATTTTGGCTTATTGCCTGACTTAATAACGATGCTTGTGCGTCGCGTGACACATTGGCAGCCTGTGTTTGTGAGCCAACAAATCCTACAAATGAACCATAGTCGTCTTGAAAACTAGCAGTACCACCATTCAATATAAGCTTGTTTTGTAAGTTAGCGAGATCAAGTGCATTACGATTATCGCCAGTGCCGCCGACATTGGATTGCACATCAAACTGATCATTCGCAGCTGGCACGCCAGTTAAAGACACTTGCCAACCATTCGCGTCAATTTGCATATTGTTGGTATAAGGAATGGCATCTCCTATTGCATAGCTGGTACCACCTGTGACCACTGCTGCATTCGAAGTGAACGATGTCGCTGATGCAAAAGTAAAGCCCACAGCTGGTATCACACCACCCGTCAGAAGGGCGGTTGAGTCTGTAACAGCGCCAGCACTAATTTCTGCTCCCCCAAGGTTATTCAACGAACTACTCGTTCTGATGGGTGCGGCAGCGGCAATCAGCCTGGGATCAGTCTGTATAACATTAATTGATTCAGCACCGGACAATGTTGGTTTTATTGAGAAGCTATCTCCAGCCACAGCGGTAGCGCTGTCAATAGTGAGCGTTAAGCCCTCGAACGCCAGTGTTGTTATTGGTAATGCATTGACTACCGTTGAGGTAGTGCCTTTGTCTGAGGTCATTGTCCAGTTAGCGCCATCATAAGTAAGGCCATAATCACTGGTAGTCAAAGCGCCAACATCGGTTATGTCGCTAGTGACCGTAGCATTACCCGTGTTGGTGGTTGCGCTGAATATTGTCGCATCGTTATAACTAAAAAAATCTTGCCCCAGGTTGCCGTTTAAGTCCATGCCTGCTCGCATCTGTGTATTGACTGCCTCTGCAACACCGATAGCGGTACGCCCGAGTGCATTCGTTGCGGGTATTAATATGGTCGACTTAAAGTTTAGCAACCCGCCTAGCTCGCCACCTTTTAACTGGGCGCTCAAGTCAAATGCGCTAACAGGTCCATTATAGACGATGGTATCTAGTGCGGGGTCACTGGTGTTTGGCTGAACTGCCAGTGTATTAGTCGTGGTGCCGGTTAATATCGATTGGCCATTACCAATAAATATAGACATTTTATTATCTGAGCTATTCACCACGGAGATATCTATCTTCTCTGCTAGCCTTGTAAGCAACGCATCTCGTTTATCGAGTAAGTCACCTGATTGCTGAGTCCCTGAATTAGACCCAGCGGAATTATTGATTGATAAATTAAAATCACGAATCGTCGATACTAATGAATTGATCTCGCCCACTACATTGCCAATCTCAGTTCTGGTGTTTTCAGCGAATTGCTCAAAGCGATCACTGATATTATGAAAGCGATCTGTAAATGACTGCGCAGTACTGATCATTGCAAATCGTGCGGTGCTAGAGGAAGGGTCGTCGGCGACATCCTGTATCGAACTAAACAAGTCGTGCAAGACTGGCGATACCCCACCTTGAGGATCAGCCAGCACATCGTCAATATGACCGGACAGTTCGGCGAACTTGTTTAGGCTCGCGTGCGCTGTGGTAACGTCACGCACTTCTGTAGTCAGGAACTGGTCATAAGAACGCTGTATTGATTCGACATGAGCACCACTGCCCATGTAGGAGCCGCCCGCAAATGATGGCGTATTTGAAGCAATTTCAACTGATTGCCGACTAAAGCCTTCTGTGTTGACGTTCGCGATATTATGACTTGTAGTACCTAACGCACGTTGAAACGAGAGCAATCCCGAGACAGCTGTATTGAGCATATCAGCCATGATTATTCTCCTTCATCAGGCTTTCGTTTGAATTGAGATTTACTAATGAAACAGCTAGGGTTTGGCCCTGCATAATATTAATTATCTTATTGGCGTATTGTGGATCTGTTGCATAACCGCCCTGCTGAAGTTGCTTTAAGTAATGCGTGTCATCACCCTTATGATCAAGGGCATTTTGATATCGAGAGCTGTCTTTAATAAATTCGACATAATCATCTAACGCATCAGGGATTGATTCGTAGACTCGAAAGTGAGCGATTTCGGTTTGCATTACACCTCCCCGAAATTCTAGTGTAGGTTTGGTTAACGTGGGCCCGTCCCAGCGACTGTCTGCTTTGATGCCAAATAGGTTAAACGCTTGCTCGCCATCTGCAAGTCGCATGCTGTGTTTACCCCAGCCGGTTTCCAATGCCGATTGAGCAACAAGTGCCTGCGGGCTAATGCCGATGGCATTGGCGGCCTTTTCGGCATGTGGCCATAAGTCACTAACGAAGCGGTCTGGCTTACCCCAGCGTTGTTCAGATCCGACCTGATTAGCTAAAACCGCATCCGACTTAGCTGGTAAGTCGTCAGTAAGGTAATGACTCACCTTTACAGCTGGATTTTGTGTTTGATAGGTCTCAGTCTGATACACCGCCGGTATGGTTGGAGAAATAGGTTCGATTTTAAAAGCCTGGGTTCGAGGCCCTCTGGCTTCCGGTCGATAGGTTACATTTGAGTTCGATTCAGCCAGATGAGTCACTGGTGGATCAGTTACTATGCGGTTAGACAGAGGCAGACTGTCGGTTGCAAGATTGGTAATTAATAGCTGGGCCGTTGGCGGTCGAGCTCCAATAGGCAAGGAGTTGCCACTTTTGCCGGTTACCTGTGTCAATTGACCGTTAGTTAATTGATCAGCACCTGATTGAGCACCTTCTAGTTGAGCGCCACCAGGCAAGTGCTGCATTAGCATTTTAGCAATGCCCAAACCACCTTGTTTGGAAATGCTGACTGCGAGCTGTTTGTCGTACATCTCCTGATAAAAGTCGACAGTCGAACTTTCGTTTGATTCATCAACCGTAACCGCAGAGCGCATTGAGGCTAGCATTTGCTGTACAAATAAACTCTCGAATTGTTCGGCTACGGCCTTTGTAGTCTCGACCGATTGATTCCTGGCACGGAGTTTCATTTCTGAATACTGCTGTTGGTTCAGGTAAAAATCGGTGGGTGACGAGACGCTCATTGATAGATTCCTAGTTAATTAATGATCTATTGACGATCAGGCTATTTTGTCTAGATAACAATTAACTCTGCACTTAACGCGCCAACTTGTTTAAGTGATTCTAAAATAGCCACTAAATCACCGGGTGAGGCACCCACTTGATTAACCGCTCGGACGATTTCACTTAAGGTGACGCCCTCTGGAAAGCGAAACATTCGGCTACCCTCTTCGCTTACCTCTATATCTGTCTCGAGTTTAATGGCAGTTACGCCGTCACTTAAAGGCTCAGGTTGAACCACCTCTCGTGAGTTGGTTATAGTCACGGTTAAGTTGCCATGGGATACCGCGGCTGAGTAAACCTTGACATGATTACCAATCACGACTGTACCTGAACGCGAATTAATAATGATTTTGGCGGCCGCTTCTCCGGGCTGAAATTCTAAGTTTTCAATAAACGACACAAAACCCACTCGCTGTGAAATATCTTGAGGTGCGTTAATGGCAACCGTGACGCTATCCTGAGCAAAGGCATTGTTTGGCCCCAATACGCGATTAATGGTATCGGCCAGGCGTTTAGCCGTCGTGAAGTCAGATCTTTTTAAGTGCAGTACAATATGATCACCACTAGCGAATGGGTTCGCTACCTCTCGTTCGATACTGGCGCCATTGGGGATGCGCCCAACACTTGGGATGTTGATACTAAGTGATGATCCATCAGCACCTTCCACGCCCAGACCACCGACAATCAAATTGCCCTGGGCCATTGCATAGATATTGCCGTCAACTCCTTTTAATGGCGACATCAATAGGCTGCCACCACGCAGGCTTTTGGCACTACCCAATGAAGACACAGTAATGTCAATCGTTTGACCTATTTTCGCGAACGCTGGCAGGTCGGCATGAATCGCGACTGCCGCAATGTTTTTGACTTGTGGGTTCACGTTTGCAGGCAAGGTAATGCCATATTGACCGAGCATGCTCTTTAAACTTTGCACCGTAAATGCGGTATTGTCTCCAGAACCATCGAGACCTACGACGAGACCATAACCTACCAATTGGTTAGTTCGAACGCCTTTAATAGACGTAATGTCTTTAATGCGTTCGGCCCAAACACTACCTTGAGCTGTGATCAAGACGAGAAATATGAATAATTTAATTTGCTTCATCAGTAACTCCTAATAATGAATATAAATATCGGGTTATGAAAACTTATTGAGTGAGGAGGATATATAGGTTCGTTTTAACAACGACGACCTAAAACGGAAATAGCGGGCTGTCGAATAAACGACTTAACCAACCTTTAGTGTTGGAATCGGCAATGGTACCGCCACCACCATAGTAGATCCGGGCATTCGCCAGCTTTCTCGACTGCACCACATTATTGGCACTAACATCTTGTGGGCGCACCAGTCCAGATAATCGAATAAATTCTGACCCTTGATTCAAACCGATAATTTTCTCACCGCGCACCATCAATGTACCATTGGGTAAAATGTCAGCGACGGTAACCGTAATTTCACCGGTCAGGCTGTTACTTTGAGCGCTATCGCCACTGCCGGTAAAGTCTCTTTCCGCATTGAGCGAATTGGTCAAAAAAGGAGCACCTTTATAGGTCGGAATAGCCCCTAGAATCGCCGTCGCTGACATTCCAATATCACTATCTTTTGTGGTGTTGGTAGCGGCTGATTTGGACGCGTTCGTTGATTCAGACAGGGTAATACTCAGCAGATCACCGATCCGAAATGCCTTGCTGTCTTCAAACAATCGAACTGATCGGCCCTGTTGGAATATCGAACCATTAGCCACCGGTTGAAAAGCGACTGCCTTTAAGTCAACCGGTGCATACCGCGGGTCTGGTTGAACCGCAGTTTGAGTTGTCGCACAAGCATTTAACAGCACCAACAGGGTTACCAGCCCTGCCATTTTTATGGTTGGTTTCATCACATCACCTAAACATTGTTATTCAGGAATTGCATCATACCGTCTGCAGTCGAAATGACTTTCGAGTTCATTTCATAAGCACGCTGGGTTTCAATCATACCCACCATTTCTTCAACAATATTGACGTTAGAGGCTTCAAGTGCGCCCTGGCGCAAATTGCCAAGACCCGTCAAACCAGGTGTGCCTGCTTGAGGTGAGCCACTGGCAGCCGATTCGACAAACAAATTTTCACCGACGGGTTGCAAGCCGGTGGGATTGATAAAACCAGACAATTGAAGGTTGCCGACGGTTGTCGGTGTTGGCTGGTTCGGCAAAGCGACACTCACAATACCATCAGTACCAATAGTAATTGATTGAGCATCACGCGGAATATTGATGCCTGGCTGCAATGTGTAGCCACTGGCGGTCACTAATTGCCCTTGATCAGAAACCTTAAAACTACCGTCTCTGCTATAAGCTTGAGTACCATCGGGCAATAAAACCGGGAAGAAACCTCTACCATCAATGGCGACGTCTAGAGCATTGTCTGTGGTGGCGATACTACCTTGAGTGTGCATCTTTTCAGTCGCTACCACTCTCGTCCCGCTACCCAGCATCAGGCCAGTCGGCAAACGGGTGTCCTGCGATGTCTGGCCACCGACCTGACGTATATTTTGATAAAGCAAGTCTTCGAAGACGGCTCGTGACTGCTTGTAACCCGTAGTACTAACGTTGGCAAGATTGTTTGATATGACCGACAAGCGCGTTTGTTGTGCGTCAAGTCCGGTTTTTGCTACCCATAAGGCTTGGTTCATTTCTCATCTCCGATAAAGGGGGTTACAAAGATGTATGCAGAGACTGTGCCAGATTTCCTATCGAAAGCTAGATAAGGCTATTTATGCTAAATAAAATTTAAATTGAATCGGTAACAAGGTAAATGATGAAAGCGTTTGCTATAAGGTTGGGAGCCTTTTAGTTAGCGATGAGAACGACTATTTTAGAATAGCCCATTCGCGATTGAATGGGCCATATAACAAACTATTGGCTACGGACGAGCTAACTCTTCCTCATCGACTTCAGGTTCTAGCAGATCAGCACGAGAAATACCCAGCGCTAAGGTCGTTGTTGTGGCAACATAAATCGACGAATAGGTGCCAACGAAAACACCAATAATGAGTGCCAACGAAAATGCATGTATTGCTTCACCACCAATAAAGAACAGCGAAAACAGCACTAGCAGCGTGGTAAAGGAAGTCATCAGTGTTCTAGAGATGGTTTGATTAACAGAGATATTGGTGACTTCTTCCGGTGTTCTATTGCGAATTTTACGAAAGTTTTCACGCACGCGATCGAATACAACAATGGTATCGTTTAAGGAATAACCAATAACTGCCAATATGGCCGCTAAAACGCTTAAGTCAAAATCGAGCCGAAGCAGCGAAAATATACCGAGCGTAATTATCACATCGTGAATCAATGCCGCAACAGCACCCAGCGAGAAGCGATACTCAAAACGAACTGACACGTAGATTAAAATCGCAATCAATGCATACAACACCGCCAGCCCACCGTCTTCAGTCAACTCTTCACCGACCTGTGGGCCTACATATTCAACCCGTCGCTCTTGAACCGTTTCATCTGTCATGTTTCTAAGCAATTTAATGACGTCAGAACTGGTTTGAGCTTCGTTCTGACCGACTTTGGGTACTAGTCGAATCAGCACTTCACTAGCACTCCCAAAATGTTGTACGACTGCATCATCATAGCCATTATCGTTTAACACATCACGAATGGGTTCAAGCTCAACCGCTTGCTGATAGCCAACCTCAATGATACTACCGCCAGTAAAGTCGATACCTACGTTGAGTTTCAGCGTCGCCAGACAGGCAATCGAAACTAGAATCATGATAGTTGACAAAATCATGGCGGGCTTACGTAGCCCCATGAAGTTAATATTCTGTTTTAAACTAAGTTTGGTTGACATGAACTATATCTCCTAGATTGCCAGTTTGGTGACAGCTTTACGGCCATAGATCAAATTAATGATAGCGCGGGTGCCGAATATACTGGTTAGCATCGAGGTCAAAATACCAATCGATAACGTCACCGCAAAACCTTTAATCGGGCCAGTACCAAAACCGAATAAAATGATTGCGGCAATCAGTGTAGTCACGTTCGCATCCGCAATGGTTCCAAACGCTTTTTCATATCCAGAAAAAATAGACGCCTGAGGCGAGTTGCCTAATTTCAACTCTTCTTTAATACGTTCAAATATAAGAACGTAGGCATCAACCGCCATACCGACGGTGAGCACGATACCCGCAATACCCGGTAACGTAAGTGTCGCTTGTAATAATGATAAAACAGCAACCAGCAATACCAAATTTAGCGTCAGCGCGAGATTAGCCACTAAGCCGAAAACCTTGTAGAAAATCGCCATAAATACCAACACGGCTGAAAAACCAATCACGACTGACAAAAAGCCCTTGTTGATGTTTTCCTTACCGAGGCTTGGGCCAACGGTGCGTTCTTCGACAATTAACATGGGGGCTCGCAATGCGCCTGCCCGAAGTAATAACGCTAAATCACGAGCTTCTCGGGTGCTATCAAGTCCAGTAATTTCAAAGCGTTTGCTCAGTTGAGATTGGATAGTAGCAACATTAATGACTTGAGAAACGGTTGTTTTAAATCGCTTTTCTTCACCATTGACTTCGCGAAATTCATATTTATCTTCGATAAAGACAACGGCCATCGGATTGCCGATATTTTCCCGAGTCACATCACCCATACGGTCGGCGCCTTTACCGTTCATGGTGATAGTAACGTTTGGAGTACTGCTGCGTGAGTCGATACCTGATGCAGCGCCAACAATTTGATCACCCGTGACTATGACACTGCGTTTCAATAAAACAGGTGACTTATCGGTACGCTCATATAAGCGAGTACCAATGGGTGCCCTGCCCGATGTCTGCGCGGCAGTCCAGTCGGTAAAACTGCCGTGCACCATACGAAACTCCAGCGTAGCGGTCGCGCCTAAAATTTCCTTTGCGCGCACGGTGTCCTGAACGCCAGGAAGCTGAACTACGACTCGATCTTCACCCTGACGCTGGATTACCGGCTCGGCAACACCCAGTTCATTCACTCGATTTCTGAGTGTTGATATATTTTGCTCTATCGCCAGCTTTTTCTCATTTTCTAATGCCGTCGGGTTCAATGACATATTAATAAGACCGCTATCTGCTTCGTCACGCATCACAAAGACAAAATCTCGAAATTTATTTTCGATCTTTAATTTAGCAGCGTCGCGTACCGCTAAACTGCTAAATTGTAGATCGATACCTGTCGTATTCGACTGCACCGATGTGTAACGAATTTTCTCACCACGCATAAAGGATTTAAGTTCGCTTTCTGAACGTTGTAGCGATTTTTCTACGGCCGAATCCATATCAACTTGCATTAAGAAGTGCACACCGCCGCGTAAGTCGAGACCGAGATACATCGGCAATGCGTTTAAACCTGCCAGCCAATCGGGCGTTGCTGGTGCCAAGTTAATAGCAACAGAATAACGACTGTCTAGCATTTGAAGGGCTTCGCGGATTTGACTGGATGCTCTTAGCTGCTCGTCTTCGTCATCAAAACGGACTAAGAAGTTAGTGACATTTTGTTCGATTGAGCGGAATTTAATGCCTTCCGCGACAAGAATGTCTCGTACATGCGATAACTCACTTTCATTCACCAGGTTAACGCGGTGCGAGATCTGTACCGCAGGATCTTCACCATATAAATTAGGTGTGGCGTAAATAACGCCAAAAACAACGATGATAGCGAGCAGCAGGTATTTCCATGCAGGATATTGATTGACCATAGGGGTTACAGCTTCTTAATTGTGCCTTTAGGTAAGACAGTGGCTACAGCATTAACTTGAATTTTAACTTCGACCTTGTCGGAGATCTCGCAGGTTAGAAAACTGTCATCGACCTCGATAATTTTGGCTAACAAGCCACCGGTGGTGATCAATTCGTCACCCTTCTTAAGTTCTCCAATAAGTTTTTTGTGTTCTTTTGCCTTCTTTTGCTGCGGACGAATAAGCAAAAAGTAGAAGATTGCGAACATCAAAACTAAAGGAATAATTAATTCGAAAGTACCACCAGACTGAGCGCCAGCGCTTTGTGCCATTGCGTCATTAATAAAAAAACTCATGCTTAACCTACCTGTTGCTTAAATGGATTTATTCTTTTTTTGCGACTCGTCGGAATGGTTCGTACCTACCCCGAAGCGGCGCGTATTATGGCACTAGCCCCGTATTCTCACAAGTCTTCAAGTTTATCAGCTTGACGATCTCGATAGCACATTTGGCTGAATGATTATTTTGATTGAAACTGTTCGTAAAACTCTTTACAAAAACTATCATATCGATCTTCTTCTATCGCCTTACGAATACGACTCATCAATACTTGAAAGTAATACAAGTTATGAATAGTGTTGAGTCGAGCACCTAAAATTTCTCCACATTTATCGAGATGCCTTAAATAAGCGCGCGAGTAATGCTGGCAGGTATAACAGCCACACTGTTCATCGATGGGCAGTATATCGTCCGCATGACGGGCGTTGCGGATGCGAACAATGCCCTGATGAGTGTAAAGAAAGCCAGTCCGAGCGTTGCGTGTTGGGATGACGCAATCGAACATATCGATACCGCGACGCACGCCTTCGATTAAATCCTCAGGCTTGCCAACTCCCATCAAATAACGCGGCTTGTCTGTTGGCAAATTTGGCAGGCAGTGATCGAGAGTTTCATTCCTCTCATCCGCTGGCTCGCCCACCGACAGGCCACCAATAGCATAGCCATCGAACCCAATGTCGGTTAAACCCAATGCTGATTCACGACGCAACTCTGGATAGGTGCCACCCTGGACTATGCCAAAAAGAGCACTAGGATTATCAGCATGAGCAGCCTTACTTCGAGCCGCCCAGCGCAATGACATTTCCATCGATTCTCGAACAACATTTTCCACGGCTGGGTAAGGAGTACACTCGTCAAATACCATTACAATATCTGAACCAAGATCACGCTGAACCTGCATCGAAACCTCAGGGCTAAGAAATATTTTTGAGCCGTTGACCGGAGAATTAAAGTGTACGCCCTGCTCTGTAATTTTACGCATCTTCGCCAGACTAAAAACTTGAAAACCACCTGAGTCAGTTAAGATCGGACCTTGCCAATTCATGAAATCATGCAAATCTCCATGCTTCTTTATAATGTCAGTGCCAGGGCGAAGCATCAGGTGAAAGGTATTGCCAAGGATTATTTGAGCGCCTAGCCCCTTTAATTCTTCCGGTGTCATGGCCTTTACCGTGCCATAGGTTCCAACCGGCATGAAGGCCGGTGTTTCAACGACACCACGATCGAACGAGAGTCGTCCTCTTCGGGCAGTGCCCAGTGTTTTATTCAACGTAAATTTCATTATCAGTCTCTAAATTTGGCTTGGTTTATTAGCCATGAGCTCTTCAGTTTTTTTTGATTCAATCAGCATAGCGTCACCGTAACTAAAGAAACGATATCGTTCCTTCACTGCCTGTTGGTAAGCGCGTTGAATTAACTCGGTTCCAGCAAACGCACTCACCAACATTAATAAAGTTGATTTTGGCAGGTGGAAATTAGTAATCATGGCGTCAACGGCATTAAACTTGAAGCCGGGTGTAATAAAAATTGAAACATCCCCTTTAAATGCTTTTGCCGTGCCGCTTGAGGCCACCGCCTCGAGACTACGCACCACAGTTGTACCGACAGCCACCACTTTGTTGCCATTCATATGAGCCCGACTAATGGCGTCACACACCTGATGCGATACCTCAACCCACTCAGCATGCATTACATGTTCATCTATGTTTTCGACCTTGACTGGCTGGAAAGTCCCGGCCCCGACATGTAATGTGATATGAGCTGTTTCAACCCCTTTATTTTCTAATTCGGTAATTAGCGCCTGGTCAAAATGCAACCCAGCTGTCGGTGCTGCAACGGCACCTGGGTTTTGTGCATAAACCGTTTGATATCGCTCTATATCCTGATCATCATCTGCTCGCTCGATATACGGTGGCAGTGGCATATGGCCATATTGATTTAATAAGCTTAGCCAACTTTTATCACTATCCTGAGTCAGCTTGAATAAAGCATCCTCTCGTTCTGTCATGACA
>OOFU01000123.1_pt1 | contig 11539 bp, 9 predicted proteins | sample 1670361 | NCBI WGS metagenome assembly OOFU01 (sample SAMEA98145418, study PRJEB22522) | marine metagenome | biome: marine biome; feature: marine water body; material: sea ice | place: Arctic Ocean | collected 14-Sep-2015 | depth 1.3 m
GGAGGAGTGTGAGTGGATTGTAGCTGTACTTAATGGCGTTGGCAATACCTTCAGAACGAATATCCTTAATACGTGCTGCTAATCCCGCTTTGGTCGCGGTGACGAACGCAATACCGCCGCCCATCAGTCCACCACCTAATACCCCCACTTTTTTTAAGGATGCTGGTTTTACACCTTCAACACCGGTTTCTTTTTTCATGTCGGTAGTAGCAAAAAACAAGCTTCTAAGGGCAGCAGATTCAGGACTCATGACCAAGTTGCCAAAATGTTTGGCTTCAACGTCTAAGCCCTTTTTAAAACCTTTACTCAATCCCGTTTCGATACAATCGATGATGAGCTCAGGTGAAGGGTAGTTTCCTTGTGTTTTGCTAGCGGTTTGTTTGCGCGCTTGCTTAAACATCAGATTTCGACCCACTGAGGTATTCTCTAAAAATTTACCCATTAGATCTAGTTTAGGACCATTACGTTTAGGTTTAGGCTTTTTCGCCATTGCAATAGCCACGTCTAGCAGGATAGATTGGGGAACCATATCATCAACAATGCCGTATTTTTTAGCTTGTTTGGCTCGCACTGAAGCACCCGTCAGCATCATTTTCATGGCTTGTTGCACACTGATCAGCTTGGGTAAACGCTGAGTGCCACCACTGCCAGGCAAGAGCCCAAGCTGTACTTCAGGCAAACCCAATTGCGTTTTTGCATCGTCGCTACAGACCCGATAATGACAGGCCAATGCTAGTTCTAAACCGCCACCTAGAGCAGGGCCATGAATAGCAGCAACAAATGTCACAGGCATATCTTCGATACGTTGAAACATATTTTGACCGCCTTTAGCGATGGTCGTTGCGTCTTCTGCAGTTTCACAGGCAGCTAACATACTGATATCGGCACCCGCAACAAAGGAGTTGTCTTTACCGCTGATGACCACTACACCCTTGATGCTACTGTTTGCATTAATTTGCTGCAGCACAGACTCTATTTGTTCGGCGAACTCCACTTTTAGGGTATTCATACTTTCGCCGGGCACATCCATCGTTAAAATGGCGACGCCGTCTTCACGCACATCGAGAGTAAAGGCACTTTTTATTTCACTTTTCATTGCACTTTTCATTGCACTTTTTAAATCTGTTGCTTGATTATCTGTTGTCATATTTTCCACAGTTTCCAAACTTTCCTCACTTTCCAAACTTTTCACATTCTTCTCCTTAATCCGTTTCAACTATCATAGCTGCAGCTAAACCACCTGCGGCACAAGCCGTAAGCAAACCAGCACCACCGCCTCGGCGATTCAATTCATTTAACATCTGCGTAATCATACGCGTGCCAGTGGCGGCAAATGGATGTCCGTAGGCTAGAGAGCTGCCCATGACATTAAATTTATTCATATCAATTTCACCCGTCGCTTTACTTCGGCCTAGCTTTTCTTGAGCAAACTTATCACTAGCGAACATTTTTATGTTGGCTAAGGTTTGTGCTGCGAATGCCTCATGCATTTCAATCAATGTAAGGTCATTAAGTGTCATGCCAGCTCTATCTAGTGCCATAGGTGTGGCATAAGAAGGTCCCATTAACATGTCTTGACGCACATCGATGGCTGCCCAAGCGTAACTTTTAATATATCCCAGCGGGGTATAGCCTAATTCTTTGGCACGACTTTCAGTCATCATCAGTATCGCAGAGCCACCATCGGTAAGAGGTGTCGCATTGGCCGCGGTTACTGTGCCGTACTTTTTATCAAACACGGGGCGGAGTTTGGCATAACCTTCAATCTTGGAATCAAAACGAATATTATTATCTTTTTCTAATGCACCTTTAAAAGGTTCTGCATAAGCGGTCATGACTTCATTGGCTAACTTACCCTCATTCCAGCTTTTTGCAGCCAGAGTATGCGAGCGATGAGCCAAGGCATCTTGATCTTGACGACTAATATTATGGGACTTAGCCATCTGTTCGGCTGTTTGCCCCATAGATAAACCTGTGGAGTATTCGGCTACTGCAGGCGGTACAGGCATTAAGTCTTTAAGGCCTAATTTCTTGAGCACTTGCCATTTTTGCCCAACAGTTTTAGTTTTTGTTAAATCTGTTAAGGCTCTGGCTAATTTTTTGGAAACACCTATCGGCGAGACAGATGTTGAATCAGCCCCCCCTGCCACACCAACACTGATATTACCGGCCATCATTGACTCAGCGATATTCACGGTAGATTGAAAACTGGTAGCGCAGGCTCTGGATACACTATAGGCATCGGTGTGAACATTCATGCCAGTACCTAATACTATCTCACGGGCAATATTGGGTGCTTCAGGCATTTGCACAACTTGGCCGAAGACCAATTGTTCAATAATCATAGGGTCGACGTTATTACGTACTAACATTTCGTTAACCACCATTTTGCCTAAATCAACAGCTGGCACGCCATGAAAGTAAGTGGCCATTTTGGCAAACGGCGTTCTAAGGCCGGCAACAATAGCGATCCTATCGCCTTCTCTCGTTTTGACTATTTGCTTAGCTGTCATTTTATGCCCTTGTGAATATTCAAACCCAGTGGTCTGACCTGTAAAGTGGTGTAGATTGTACCTAGTTACGATTATGAGTTCAAGGTACCCCTAAATTCTTGATTTTATTCATATGAAGATTTCATGTTTTTAATCTTAAAATCACGCACATCCAAGTGTAGATAGTATTTTTAAATCCCCCAAATGAAGGTCATATATTTTAAGAGATTAGTCTCTCATAATTGTCAACAACATTAATTTATTCAAAATTAAGGTTTTAAAGCCTTGTAACATTGTTTTTCTTAAGGGGAACCTTATATCGGTTAATATAGTATGAATGTTGGCTTTAAATTTATATTTCTCAGTCAACCCGTCCAAACATTGATTCGACTTAATTTGAAAAGTTCTGAATATTAGTAAATTAGAAGGAAGTAGTTAACACTATGGCAGCCGCACAATTCAAACAGTTACAAACATATTTAGACAGCCAAGTCGTGGGTCAACAAACTCTTACACAAAATATTTTAGTCGCATTACTAGCAGATGGGCACTTGTTAGTAGAAGGTCCTCCGGGTTTAGCAAAAACCCGTGCCGTCAATGCACTTGCAAATGGCTTGGAAGGCGATTTCCATCGTGTGCAGTTTACACCTGATTTACTTCCAGCCGATCTGACCGGGACAGATATCTATCGTCCAGAGAATGGAAGTTTTGTATTTCAAAAAGGCCCCCTTTTTCACAATTTAGTATTGGCAGATGAAATCAATCGAGCTCCTGCCAAGGTACAATCTGCATTGCTTGAAGCTATGGCAGAACGACAAATCACTGTGGGTAACACTACTTATCCACTTCCTGAACTATTTTTAGTGATGGCTACACAAAACCCTATTGAACAAGAAGGTACGTATCCGTTACCTGAAGCCCAGCTCGACCGTTTTTTGATGCATTTAGAAATAGATTACCCAGGAGCTGAAACTGAATTAGAAATATTGCGCTTAACTCGCAATGAAGCGATGCATGCAGAGGTCGTTAGCCCTCCTAGCTTGAGCCAATCAGATATATTACATGCTCGACAAGACGTATTGAAAATTCACTTAGATGAGGCCTTAGAACAATACATCGTTCAGTTGATTATTGCCACACGCCAACCAGAGCGCTATGACGCTAACCTAGCGAATTGGATAGAATTTGGAGCTAGTCCTCGCGCCACTATCGCATTAGACAAATGTGCTCGTGCACATGCATGGCTAATGGGCAGAGATTTTGTTGGGCCTGACAATATTCAAGCTGTATTTCATAACGTGTTACGCCATAGGTTGTTACTCAGTTATGAAGCAGAAGCGGAAGGGGTCAACAGTAATCAAGTGTTGGACAAAATTATGCAGCTAGTACCTGTTCCTTAGACTAAGAAGGTAAAAGGAAGCTGAATGCAAGACATCATAAGGTGGTTATCTAAATACCAAAGCGACGGTGTGAACCTTGGGATAAAAGAACTTATCTACTACCAAGGCAAAACAGCATTATTAAATTTGTCTCCACGCAAAACGGTTCAAGCCAAACTTGCAGGGGCGTATTTGGCCAAAACCAAAGGCCGTGGTATGGAGTTTGACGAAGCCCGCCATTATCAAGCAGGTGACGATATTCGAGCCATAGATTGGCGCGTCACCGCTCGTACCGGTAAAACACATACCAAGCTTTACCGTGAAGAAAAAGAGCGGCCTGTCTTCGTACTCACTGACTTATCTTCAAGTATGCAGTTTGGTACACAGTTCTTATTCAAGTCAGTGCAAGCTGCACACCTAAGTGCCCTTATCGCATGGTCTGCTAGAAAGCGCGGTGACCGTATTGGTGGATTAGTATTTAATCAGCATCAACATCTCGAATGTAAACCTTTTACTCGCCAAAAAGCGGTGTTGTCACTAGTAAATAGTATGATAAAAATGCAACAGGGATCACAAATTTCAAGGCAAGGCCAAGAACAAATCTCACTTGCTAATGCATGCGCAAGAATACGTAGGCTTGCTCACCCGGGAAGTTTGGTGTTTATATTGAGCGACTTTAGTCAGTTAGACGAACTGGCGGTACAACATATTGCGCAGCTAAGTAAACATTGCGAAGTGATCGCACACCCTATCAGCGATCCTTTTGAACATCAGTTGCCAAAAGTTAATTTTAGTCAAAGAGTGACGTTGAGTGATGGACTCAACAGACAGCAGATAGTGTTAGGTCAAAAAGACACCGAGGTGCAATACAACAACCAGCATCAGGCCCATTTTGATAAAATAGAAAACACGCTTAAACAATGTAAGGCACAGGTTTTTCCTATTGATGCTGGCCAACCCCTAGAATTGCAGTTAGCACGTTTCTCGGGGAGTAAAAACAAATGAATCCACTACAAAACTTAAAAGATATTCGTATACCTGCAGTTATAGAAAACTGGCCACTAGCTTATGGGTGGTGGTTACTTTTAAGCTTCATTATTTTAGGCATCTGCCTACTTGCTTTATGGCTAGTTAAATTTCGAAAGGTAAGGACAGCTAAACGCCTAGCTTTAAGAGCGCTGCAACAAATAGATGCTTCAAGTTTAAATAGTGTGTCACAACTGAATCAATTATTAAAACGTGTGACCATGACGTATTTTCCTAATCATAACGTGCAAGAAATGTACGGAGAAAAGTGGACAGAGTTTTTAGCAAATGCACTTCCCAGCAGTAAATCTAAAAACTTTTCTGAATCGTTTGAGTTAATGCAAAATGAACTCTACCAAGTACACGCTGCAGAAAATATTTTATATGCAAGGTACTCAAAGTCTGTTGAAACGTGGATTAGGTCTGCCCTGCCCCCTAACAAAAATGTTGTTATCCAATTGGAGCAAAATAATGCTTGAATTTATGTGGATGTGGGCATTCTTTCTATTACCTTTGCCTCTATTGGCGTTATTGCTACCTAGCAAAAAACAAGGTCAAGAAGCAGCATTACGGGTGCCTAGTTTAACAGCTGGCATCGAAGCAAAAAGTCAGCGTAAAGGTGCAAAAAAACTGAGTGTGTTATTGGCATCATTAGCATGGATTGCCCTTGTATTGGCCACAGCTAGGCCACAGTGGTTAGGTGAATCTGTTAGTATTCCAGCCGAAGGACGAGACTTAATGATAGCAGTCGATTTATCTGGCAGTATGAAAATCGATGATATGCAGGTTAATGGTCGTCAGGTAGACAGGCTCAAAATGATTAAGTTTGTACTGAGTGATTTTATTAAACGCCGAGTGGGCGACAGATTAGGTTTGATTTTGTTTGCTGATACCGCGTATTTGCAAGCTCCCCTAACCTACGATAGGAAAACAGTAGAACAGCTATTAAATGAATCGTTAATAGGTTTGGTTGGTGAGCAAACTGCTATTGGTGATGCAATTGGACTGGCAATTAAACGCTTTGAAACCCGTAAAGAGTCGAATAAAGTATTAGTTTTACTGACAGATGGTCAAAATACAGCAGGAAATATTACCCCAGAACAAGCGAATGAATTAGCTATCAACAATGGTGTGACTGTTTACACGATAGGTGTGGGTGCTGACAAAATGTTGGTTCAAAGTTTCTTTGGTAATAGGCAAGTAAATCCTTCACAGGACTTAGACGAAGGTATGTTAACCGACATCGCAACGTCAACTGGAGGTCGATATTTTAGAGCCAGGGATGCAGAATCTCTCAAACAAATTTATGCCACACTCGACAAACTTGAACCTATTGCCCGAGAAAGTAAACAAATGCGGCCTTTACAAGCCTTATACTTTTATCCTTTGAGCTTCGCTTTGTTAATTACCATTTTGATGGGGTTATTTCCTCTGTTTAAACAGTTTTTTTTAAAGGAGGCAACAAAATGATCGAGTCTTTTTCTGCCTTAAATGAATTTCATTTTATTCGAGCACATTGGTTATGGGCGATAATTCCACTGTTGATAATTGTTGTACTGATCCGCTATGTACACAAACAACAGTCAGGATGGCAATCAGTACTTGCAAGTCACTTATATCAACATTTGATCACAACAGCAGGCATCAAAAAAGTTCGCCCTCCTCTAGTTTTACTAGGGTTTTGCTGGATCCTGGCCACTATTGCGCTAGCAGGACCAACCTGGGAAAGATTACCGCAACCGGTTTATCAGTTAAATACCGGTAAAGTGGTGCTAATTGACATGTCGTTATCTATGCGATCTACTGATGTTAAGCCTGACAGGCTAACTCGTGCCAAATACAAAGCCATTGATTTAGTTAATGCGATTACCGAAGGAGAGACTGGGCTAGTAGCATATGCTGGCGACGCATTCACTATTAGCCCATTGAGTTCGGATGCACAAAATCTTACTACGCTGATCCCCAGCCTGACGCCTGAAATAATGCCGATAGCCGGCAGTGATCCTGCGTTAGGATTGCAAGCCGCTATCGAGTTACTCAGTAATGCTGGGTATCAACAAGGTGAAATTTTTTGGATCACTGACGGTGTTAGTAATCAACAAATGAAGGAGATAAGTGAAATATTCAATGATTCAATGTTTCGCTTATCTGTACTCGGTGTAGGTACCGAAGCAGGTGCTCCCATTCAGTTGGTTAATGGAGAATTGTTAAAAGACAGCCGTGGGGCAATTGTTGTTCCAAAACTCACGGTTAATAACTTAAAGTCTTTGAGTCGCAATGGTGGCGGGCGATATGCTTCTATGCAATCTGACGATAGCGATATTAATTACTTAATTGAACAAACGCTGATTGAACAAAATCCAAATGAGAATGTTGAGTCTGAGCCAGAAAGCTTTGGAGATAAGTGGCAAGAAATGGGACCTTACTTATTGCTACTTATCCTACCCTTTGCAGCATATAGCTTTAGACGCGGTCTTGTAACCCTAGTATTCATTGGCATATTACTGCCAGCCTATTCCCCAGAGGTCCATGCAGATTGGTGGCAGGGTATGTGGAAAACGCCTGATCAACAGGCCATGCAAGCTTATGATAAAAACGAGTATGAGCAAGCAGCCAACACTTTTGATGATGATTTATGGCAAGGTACGGCTCACTATAAAAATGAAGATTATCAAGCGGCTTTAGAGTCTTTTGCTCAAGTTGAGCCTACCGATAAAAGTTATATCGACGCCACTTACAATGCAGGCAATGCTTTGGCACATCTGGGTGAGACAGACCAAGCGATTGCCGCTTATAACAAAGTATTAGCGCAACTACCGGAACATGAAGAAGCCTTGGCCAACAAAACCTTGCTTGAAAAGCTCAAAGAACAACAAGAACAACAGCAACAAGACCAGTCTGGCGAACAATCTGAAGAAAAAGAAAATGATGAACAAGATGGTCAAAAAAGTGATCAAGAACAAGAGGGCGAACAATCTCAAGATCCCAAACAAGGAGATAACTCAGAACAAAGTGAGTCAGAATCACAAGACTCTGAACAGCAAACCCAAGCAGAACAAGAGCAGCAAGAGGCAGAGCAACAAAAAGCCGACCAAGCTGAGGCCGAAAAACAAAAATCAAAACAAGAACAACAGTCTCAAGCTTTGCAACAAGTTGAAGAAGAGTTGACCGATGAACAACGAGAGCAAATGCAACGTATGCAGAATTTGCTCAATCGAATTCCAGACGATCCTGCATTTTTATTAAAACGTAAAATGCTCATTGAGTCTCAACGTCGAAAAACAGAAAGATTACCAACAAATATACAGGGGAATTGGTAGCAGTGAGTATGTCTAAAATGACCAAATCAATAGTTTACTTAGGTTTTTTAATCCTAACAAGTATGGCTCACGCTCAGTCAATTGAAGTCACCGCATCTGTCGATAAAAATCCGGTGAGGGTGGATGAGTCATTTATTCTGTCGGTAGTAGCCAATGGTGAGGTAGATAGAGGCGCATTTGATTCCTCATTTTTGATGAAAGAATTTGTTGTCGGTCGAACATCAATAAGCTCTCAAACAAAAATGATTAACTTTGACACCACCAGAACCACCACATGGTCGACAATCCTGATCCCCAGAATAAAAGGTCGTTTCACTATTCCCGCCTTCAATATTGACGGTTCCATTACAAAGCCAATAGAAGTATTAGTCATACCTGCCACAACGAGCTCTGCATCCAACAGCCGCGATATTTTCATCACTACCAATGTTGATGTGGAAGAGGCATATCTCCAACAACAAGTTCATTACACAGTTAAATTGCATTTAGGTAAAGACTTGCAAAGAGGCAGCCTTTCTAGTCCTACATTGGAAAATGCCGACATCAGGCAAATAGGTAAAGATAAAGAATACGACGAAGTGGTCCAGAGTCGGCGCTATCGTATTATCGAGCGATCGTTTGCAATTATCCCTCAGCGAAGTGGTACCTTCACTATCGAAGGCCCTCTGTTTGAAGGTGAGGTGATTGATAACTCACGCCAGAGCTTTGGCTTTTTTAACCGCAGTAAAGCGGTCAATAGAGTGGGACCTAGTCGGAGCATTACTATTCTGCCAATCCCAAGTAATTATAATTACCACTGGCTGCCTAGTGATTTTGTTCAGCTAGACGACGAATGGCAAGGTAATACTCGTGAGTTCATCGCTGGTGAACCCATCACCCGCACAATTACCTTGACTGCAATTGGAGTGGTAGAAGAGCAATTACCTCAAATCACCAGTATTTATCCTGATTCAGTAAAGACTTACCCAGACCAAGCCGAAACAACAACAGTTGAAAAAAATAACACATTGATCGCTCAACGAATCGAAAGTATTGCGATCATTCCCAGTCAGGCTGGTCAACTTACCATACCAGAAGTTAGGATCCCTTGGTTCAACACCATGACTCAAAAAACTGAATTTGCGGTTCTTGCTGAAAAAACTTTACAAATATTGTCAGCAACAACACAGCCGACCAGCACTATCCCACCAAGTCCAATTTTACAGTCTACCCCTGACGTTAAAGGCTCAGTACCAAGTGACTTAAGTAATCAAAACATTAGCATGCCACAATACTGGATTTGGCTAACAGCCGGGTTACTGATCTTTTGGCTACTTACTTTAATGCTTTGGTACAAACACGTTAGTGTACTAAAAGCGCCGAATAAATCTGCAACTTACTCATCGTTAACAAATATTCAAGATGAGCAATTTTTATGGAAAAGTCTTGAAAAAGCCTTAAATGAAAACGCGGCCCTTGAGACCCAAAAATATTTGGCATTATGGCTAGGCAACATTACTCAAGATAAACAAGCACCCATGGGACAAAGCTTAAAAGCCATCAACAATGAATCCCTATCCGAGGCATTCAATGTCCTTTTAGCCTCACGTTATGCAAAAAATCACAGTGAATGGCAAAGCAAAGAGTTGCATCAAATATTGCGTAAAATACGAAAAGACGGCAATATCGACAAAAAAACAAGATATAACTTGTCACCGCTGTATCCCGCTCCTTAAAAAGTAGGCTGCCAACATATACAAGTTTTAATTTATTTATCCTTGTTGAGAGCCGATTTTCGTTATCTATAGCGTTGCATAAGAGCTCTCTTAGGTATGCGACTCTATAGATAAGAAAAAGCTATGATGAAATTAAACATGTTTTCGCGAAAGCAATATATACAAGCCTCGGTCACTAGTGACATGGCAAGTAAACAAGAACGCTATCAAGTTTTAGTGCTGGCCCTTCATAGCGACATATTCCGTTATGCATATTGGCTGGTTAAAGACAAGGCAGTAGCAGAAGACATAGTGCAGGAGACATTTCTTCGTGCCTGGAAGTCTTTAGATTCCCTGAAGGATGAAAAAGCAGCCAAGTCTTGGTTAATTACCATACTGCGCCGAGAAAATGCTCGACGTTTTGAACGCAAACAGTTTGACTTAGTCGATATTGATGATGTGTCAGTGATTGACGACCAGCTATCCAATGAAATTGAGATTGAGCATAGAGAACTTCGGACCATTATGGAGTCGTTAAGTGAAGAGTACAGAGAACCACTGATGTTACAGATAATTTTTGGCTATAGCGGTGATGAAATTGCCAAGCAGCTTAATTTAAATAAAAATACTGTTATGACTCGACTATTTAGAGCGCGTAATCAAGTCAAAGAAACGTTAGATAAAGCCAATGATAACAGGGGGCGTAAAAATGGATGAATTAGAGTTTCGTCGCATCTTATATGCAGATCCCAATTGCACAGATAAAGAGGTATTGGCAGCCATCGCCAGTGATCCTAAAAAGCAGGAGTTCTACAAAGAACTTAAACAACTCGAAAAAAAAATGCACCAAGCTGCTCAGATTGAAGTACCTGACGACTTGATACACAAATTGATATTGCGGCAAACTATGGAATCTCAGAAGTCGAGTAAGGTGCGTAATCGTATGCAACTTGCTATGGCAGCATCGGTCGCTTTTGTGGTCGGTATTAGTTTTACTATGTGGCAACAAAATAATTTATTGGATTTATCCAAGCAAGCAATCGCCCACGTGCATTATGAAGGTGGTTATGCGCTAGACGCACGAGAAAATGTATCACTGCAACGTGTTAATGCGAAGTTAGCCAAATTTGGTGGTGAGTTTTCAGAAGATATTGGTAGAGTTTACTACGCAAACTTTTGTGATTTTGAAAATGTTAGAAGTCTACATATGGTCGTTGAAGGTGAAAAAGGAAAAGTATCAGTGTTTATTGTTCCCCATAATGACGATTATCTGGCAGAAGGTTCGTCAAGTGACAAAAAATACACTAGTCAGGCCACAGATTTGCAACGAGCTAGTATTATTGTAGTAGGTGAAGAAGGGGCTGGTATCAATCAGATGAAAGAGCAACTGAACAAAAAGATCCGATTTTCAATCTGATTGTTTGAGTATAGTAATGGCTAACAAGTGAATGTTATTTGTATCGAAGTCAAAATATTTTCGTAAAATGCTTCTACCAAGAGGCAATTTCATTGCTGATAAAACATACTGATATGCTCTATGCCGCCATCATCGTAAGCTTCCCCTTGAGTCACAAACCCCAGAGAACGATAGAATGAACACACTTCTAGCTGCGCAGACAAAACAATAG
>OOFU01000124.1_pt1 | contig 11512 bp, 14 predicted proteins | sample 1670361 | NCBI WGS metagenome assembly OOFU01 (sample SAMEA98145418, study PRJEB22522) | marine metagenome | biome: marine biome; feature: marine water body; material: sea ice | place: Arctic Ocean | collected 14-Sep-2015 | depth 1.3 m
TGATAAAATATCTTCATTATTTAATAATGAAAGACAAGGTATTGCCGGTCGTATTTATGATTATGTTGAAGAGTATACAAGTTCTAGTGGTTTACTTAAGTCTCGAGTTGATACCGCAAAAGATCAAAAAGAACAAATATTTGATGAAAGATTAAATCTAGAGTTAAGATTGGCAGGTACCGAACAAATCTTACGTAAGAAGTATTTAAACCTCGATCAAACCGTTGCAAGATTGAATTCTACAGGTTCAGCCTTACTGGCTACTTTAGGATAATAGATATGCAGCTTAGCTATTATAAATATGGGAAAACATCATGGCGTTAAAGGGTATCAATGCCTATAAAAAAGGTAATTTAAAACAAGAGATTAGTCAGGCAGACCCGCATAAGTTAACTTTGATGTTAATGCAAGGTGCAATGGATAAGCTTGCTTATACCAAGGGCTGTATAGAACGAAAAGACTATGCTGGCAAATCAGAGCACATATCTCGAGCTACAGCTATTTTAATGAACTTGCGTGATACGATTGCATTGGAAACAGAAGGCGAAGTAGCTGGTAATTTATATTCACTCTATGATTACATGATACAACGACTGATTGACGCTAATGTTCAGAATAACTTGAAGATTGTTGATGAAGTGATTAGTCTACTTTCACCTATAAAGACGGCTTGGTCACAAATTCCTGAGTCTGCTAAACAAGAGGCTTATGAGATGCAGAGGCAGAAACGTCAAGCGATAACTTGAAAACACTCACTTTAAATCATTCTTTTACACCTTCTCCATTAAAGAAGATAAATCAGGATTTATCAGTGCTGGAGTCTAACAGCGACCCAGATGAATCTAAATTTTTACAATTAGTCACTGAACGTGACGAGTTTATACAAAGCTATTTACAAACCCTCGACAAAAAATTAAAAACTGACTTCGTTAATGCTGAACTAAAAGTAAATGGCGCATTAGTTGCTTATGCAGAAGAATCATTTAAAGCATCATTAAAACTACTCACTGGTTTAGTTCGCGGACGAAAGGCAGTAAAAAAATATAGGTGAACAAGATCTCAACCGGTTGTATTATGCTAAAAATATAGTCTGTGGTTTACATCATTAAAATATAAGAATAAGGGCATTAATGTTCGATAATAAAGCAATTCTCATCACTGGTGGCACAGGTTCTTTTGGTCAGCGTTTTTCTACCTATTTGTTAAAAAACTATTCTCCTAAAAAAATAATTATTTTCTCTCGCGATGAACTCAAGCAGTTTGAAATGCAGCAACAATTTACCGCGCCCTGTATGCGATTTTTTATTGGTGATGTGCGCGACAAAGATCGTCTAAAGACTGCTATGCGTGATGTGGATTACGTGGTGCATGCAGCTGCATTGAAGCAAGTGCCCGCTGCAGAATATAACCCCAATGAATGCATCAAGACCAATATTTATGGCGCACAAAATGTCATTGATGCGGCTATTGATACGGATGTTAGTCGTGTAATTGCATTATCAACTGATAAAGCTGCTAATCCAGTCAACCTGTACGGTGCTACTAAGCTTGCCTCAGATAAACTTTTTGTTGCAGCTAATAATATGTCTGGCGCTAAAGGCCCTAGATTTGCTGTGGTTCGATATGGCAATGTTGTTGGTTCAAGAGGTTCAGTTGTGCCATTTTTTCATCAGTTGTTGAGCCAAGGTATCAGCAAGTTACCGGTCACCCATGATGAAATGACTCGTTTTTGGATTACATTAGATGAGGGTGTGGAGTTCGTTGTACAAAACTTCCAGCGTATGCAAGGTGGCGAGATATTTGTACCTAAAATCCCTTCTATTCGTATTTTGGATCTGGTTGAATCTATTAGTGGACAGCGAGAGTACGACTTAGTCGGTATTCGCCCCGGCGAGAAACTTCATGAAGTTATGGTGCCACAAGAAATGGCGCATCATTCTCTTGAGTTTGATGACCATTATGTCATCACGCCTGCGATTAAGTTTTTTGATAAAACAGTCGACTATTTTAAGAATAAATTAGGAGAAGAGGGGCTACCAGTAGAAGACAAATTTGAATATCACTCAGGTACTAATCCTCACTTTCTGACTGTACAAGAATTAAAAATGCTTGATAAAGTAGTTTTGTAAGGAAGAGTGGCATGATCCCTTACGGTAAACATTTGGTTGATGAAGATGATATAGACGCGGTTGTGGATGTGTTGCGGAATCAGTTTTTGACGCAAGGTGCTGTTGTTCCTCAATTTGAAAATGCTTTGTGTGGTTACACTGGAGCTAACTACTGTGTGGCAGTAAACAGTGCAACTTCAGGCTTGCATGTGGCATGTTTGGCTGCAGGTGTAGCAGCAGGGGATTCGGTGTGGACAGTACCGAACTCTTTTGTTGCATCGGCAAACTGTGCGCTTTACTGCGGAGCATCTATAGACTTTGTGGATATAGACCCTCTTACCCGCAATATTGATATTAATGCTTTAGATAAAAAACTTCAGCATGCTGCAAGACAGAATTGCCTACCTAAAGCTTTAATTGTAGTGCATTTTTCTGGCTTGAGCTGTGATATGCAGAGGATCCATAAATTAACGCAGATGTATTCCATTGTCTTAATTGAAGATGCTGCTCACGGCCTAGGTGGTAGTTATCAACAGTCCAAAATTGGTAGTTGTGTCTATTCTGATATGGCAGTTTTGAGTTTTCATCCGGTTAAATCAATAACCAGTGCCGAAGGCGGTGCGGTCCTAACCAATCAAAATCATTTTCACGAAAAACTCACATTATTTGCTAAGCATGGAGTGACAAAAGATCCATTACAATATCGAGGCGAAAGTCACGGGCCTTGGTACTATCAGCAACTTGAATTGGGTTACAACTATCGTTTAAGTGATCTGCATGCAGCCCTAGGTTTGTCACAGTTGAAAAAACTGGATGTGTTTATTCAAAAACGTTCCGAACTCGCAAAAGTATATGATGAAACGTTAGCTGATTTACCTTTGAAACTTCCGGTTGTAGAGCCGCACTTTAAAAGTGCCTGGCATCTATATATGGTCGAGCTTACGCAACATGACCGTCAAAACATTTATCAGCTGCTTCACAAAAAAGGTATTGGTGTGAACGTGCATTATATTCCTATCCATTTACAACCTTTTTATCAGAAAGTTGGTTTTAAACAAGGCGATTTCCCCGTGTCTGAGCATTTTTATCAACACGCTTTGACACTCCCCTTGTTTCCAAGTTTATCTCATGAGGAACAATTAAAAGTGGTGGATGTGTTACACGAGGTATTGCTTTGAATCTCGCTATCATTCCTGCACGTGGCGGCAGTAAAAGAATTCCGGGCAAAAATATTAAGTCGTTTGCAGGTAAACCACTTATCGCTTATTCGATAGATGCAGCAATAGCTTCCGGTCTATTTAATAAAATCATCATTTCCACTGATAGCGAAGAGGTAGCAGAGGTTGCAAAAGCTTACGGAGCAGATGTGCCTTTTATCCGTCCGAAGGAACTTTCAAATGATATTGTGGGCACACGGCCAGTAACCAATCACGCCATCAAGTTTTGTATCGAGCAATTTTATAAACCCAAATTCTGTTGTTGTATCTACGCCACAGCGCCTTTTTTGCAAGCCAAATACTTGCGGCAAGGTTTGGACTCACTTAAACAAAATAGCGAAAAGTCTTTTGCTTTTTCCGTGACTAGTTTTCCTTTTCCAGTTCAAAGGGCGCTGATAAAATCATCGGCCGGAGTTTCGCCCATGTTCCCTGAAAGCATCAATCAACGTTCTCAGGATTTAGAAGAAGCCTACCATGATGCGGGGCAATTTTATTGGGGGAGAACCGATGACTATTTATCTGATCAACAGATTTTTAGTCACCATAGCCTGCCAGTGGTTTTGCCTCGTCATTTAGTTCAGGATATTGATACACCAGAAGATTGGCTGCGCGCAGAGTTAATGTTTAAGGCTTACGTTCAAGGGTAAGAAAAGTGAATAAATTGTTAGAGTCTAAAACTGAAAAAGTGCTGTTGATCAGGATGTTAAGTTCACCAGACGTCTGTGCTATTGGCCTTCCTGTATTGCGTTATTTTCAAAAAAATAATCCACAAGCAGAAATACATTTTTTGACCTTTGGTGATGGCGCTGAGCTGATCAAATTGGCAGAGCCGAGTGTGCAGGTTAAACATCTGACTCAGCAGCAGTGGCCAGATGATTTTTTTCTCGCAATGGAGTCATTTTTGGGATTAGCTGAGGAGATTATTGGCGAAGGCTACAGCCAGATTGTTAATTTAGATACCACTTTTATGCCGTGTTTTTTAGCGCGTTTTCTTGCGGATACCGCTGAACCAGTCAGTGGTAATTATTTGAATATGTCGGTTCAGCAGTTGTTGCAACAAGTCCAAGAAAAATCTTTGCAAGCTGAATATGTCAATTCACCGCAAGCCTTTATGGCTAGTTCGTTTGTCAACATGCATAAATGGCATGGTCATTGGAGGCAGTTTGATACTAAGTATCAAGGCGGGTATCCAGACTTTTACTTAAACAAGTGCTGTGGGTTAGTCGATGATAAATTGGACCAAACTATCATTGTCAGCGGGGATAAACGATTAGCTAAAAAGGGCAAAGCTAATAAAGTGATTGGTTTGTGTTTTGGTCAATCTGACGATGGCTACCTTTATCCATATGTAAGTGGTTTAAAAAAGCTATTAGAACAAAAAGGCTTTATTGTATGGAGTGACCCTGATGTTAAAGATGATATTCGTTCATTATTAAAAATGCTCAAATCCAGTGATCTAATGCTATGTAAACCAAGTGGCAATCGTTGGTATGCACAAGCTGTCGATTGTCCAGCATTATTGATCAGTGGAGCCAGCGAGCCTGCTTTGCTAATGCCTGAATTTGCGACCGATCCCGTTTCTCCGTGTATGCAACATAGCGTAAACGAAAATAATATTGCTGCTTTTGAGTGTAACTGCGATAAACCTGAGAATTTAGTGGAAAGCATTGAGTCGATTTTCATGCACCTTGAGGAGCAACAAGATGAATGAAATAAAACTCGGTGACCGCAGTATCGGCGCAAATTTTCCGCCTTTTATCATTGCTGAGCTAAGTGGAAACCATAATCAGCAATTAGATTTAGCCATGGATATGGTCGAAGCGGCCGCTAAAGCCGGTGCTCACGCTATTAAATTACAAACTTTTACCGCTGATAGCATGACATTAGACGTGGATAACGAACAATTTGTTATCCACGAAAAAAACAGTCTTTGGCAAGGTTCGACGTTACATGCGTTGTATCAAAAAGCGGCCACACCTTATGAGTGGCACCAACCTCTGTTTGAAAAGGCTAAGTCATTAGGCATGCTGGCTTTTAGTTCACCATTTGATGAACAAGCAGTAGATTTTCTAGATGATTTAAATGTACCTTGTTTCAAAATTGCTTCATTTGAATTGACTGATTTACCACTTATCCGCAAAGCAGCCAGTAAGAAAAAACCATTGATTATGTCTACTGGTATGGCAAGTTTATCTGAAATAGAACAGGCCGTGGACGTGGCTAAATTTGCAGGTTGTAACGATATTATTCTACTAAAATGTACCAGTACTTATCCGGCAGAACCCACTCAATCCAATATTCTGACTATCCCACATTTGCGCGACGCTTTTGGTTGCCAAGTGGGGCTGTCTGATCATACTGCGGGTGTGGGTGTGTCAATAGCGGCTGTGGCATTAGGTGCAACAGTAATTGAAAAACATTTTGTCTTAGACAGAGACGCTGGTGGAGTGGATGCGGCTTTTTCGTTAGAGCCAGATGAACTCGCTTGTTTGGTGTTAGAGACCAAAAGAGCTCACCAAGCTTTGGGGCAGGTCAAATATGGCGGCACACAAGCAGAAAAAAAGTCTAAGCAGTATCGCAGGTCTATTTATGTGAGTGAAGATGTAGCGCAAGGGCAAGTATTAAGTGCGCAAAATCTGCGAATAGTGCGCCCAGCCTTTGGGTTAGCACCTAAAAACTGGGATAAAGTACTCGGTAAAGTCGCTAAACATTCATTGGTTAAAGGCACGCCGTTAGATTGGTCGATGTTTGAGTGCTAGTGTGAGTAATAGCTAATGCGTGTGGCTTTTAGAGTTGAAGGTGAACCAGACATAGGTTTAGGCCACATTATGCGTTGTTTGGCGTTAGCACAGAGCTTAGTCAGCTGTGGACATGATGTGTTTTTTTTTATGTCTCAGCGTTCACAGCAATTTTGTGACAACCGAACAGATTGGCAAGGAAAAATTCTAGAAATAACCGATATAGATAAACAGAAAGAGCCTGATTGGTTAGCTAGACAATGTACCGATTTACAGGTCAATTGGCTGGTGCTCGACGGTTATCAGTTTGATCAAACATATCGACACTCCTTACAATCCAGTGAATTTAAATTCGCCGTATTTGATGATATGAATAATAGCGGTTTGTTGCATGCCGATTTAGTGATCAATGGTGCGCCAAACGCGACTCTACATAATTATCGTCTGACTGCACCTAATGCGCTTTTGGCTATAGGTGAGAACTACCAAGTTTTAAGACAGGAATTTCTGAAATTAATTAATAATGAATGGGAAAAACGTAAAAACTTAACCCTCATATTTGGTGGTAGTGACCCCAAAAACTTAACCATTAAGGTGCTGCAATCTTTGCAAAAACTTAGTTCAACTATGCCAATAACCGTGATTACTGGTGCTGCTTATACTAGATTGCAAGACTTAACAGATTTAGTCACAACCAGTGAGTTACAGATTACTCATCTACATGACTGTCAAAATATGGCCTCTGTGTTAGTTAACACTAAGTTAGCCATATCTGCTGCAGGAGGAAGTCAGTTTGAGTTACTCGCCTGTGCGGTACCTTCAATATTGGTGGTAGTGGCTGAGAATCAGAGAAATGCTAGTCAAGAAGCCGCTAGTCAAGGTTGGTGTAAGGTATTTAATGGTGATGATTTGAATGCTGATGAATTAGTCATGAAATGTATCTCTATCTTCCAACAACCCGAATTGTTAAGTCTTATGCATAAAAAGACATTACAGTTTCCTGTGGTTGATGGCGCCAAAAATATTGTAGAAATGATGTCTGAACATAAACTGACAAATGATTATATCCAATGAAAGTTTCGATACCTGAACATACTTTCGAGCCTTTAGAAGAACAACAATTAGAACTCATTTGGCAATGGCGCAATAGTCCAAGAATCAGACAAAACATGCATAATAATGAACTGGTAGAGTGGCAGGATCACTGTGCGTGGTTTGACAAATTTCAAACTGATACCAGTCGTCAGTTTTATGTTTTTTTACAAGACCAGCGACCCATTGGAGTACTTAATTTTTCAGATATGAATACATCCACGCCAGAATGGGGCTGTTATTTGGGCGAGACTAACGTGTGGCCAGGTAGTGGTATTATGTTGGAATTTGCAGCTATAGATTTTTGTGCCAGTCAACGCCAATTTAGTCACTTGCTGGCGCAAGTATTATCATTCAACCATGCAGCAAATAAGATGCATAAAGTGTTTGAATATAAAGAGCTTAGCCTTAAAAAAGGCGGCGAACGTAACGGCCAACGTTTCGATATACAGCATTACAGTTATGAACTTAAGCAGTGGGCTGAAAATCGTGGCAAGATACTCAAAAAATTACCCAAAAAGATTGCACTCGCAGCCGATCATATACAATTTTTAGAATAGCTTTGGATACAAAATATGCTGAACTTAGAACAACAAATTAAAGATGCAATGCAACAAGTTGCTGAGTTGAGCGACTGCCAGTTAGTCGAATCGATAAACCCTGATACGCTATTGCTTGAATGTGGTTTAGACTCGTTAGGCTATGCCATGTTAGTGGCACAGCTAGAAGAAAACTTGGGTTATGACCCGTTTACTGAATTGGCCCTTGATACTTACCCAAGCACTTTTGCTGAGTTCTTAGCTATGTATCAACAATGTGCTAATAATCAATAAATCCATTATGCAAAGCCTTTTTAATCAATTAACAAATCTGTCCAAAACAGGGATGATAACCGCTGCAGGTCAACACAATTCTATCGCTGTGTTGATAGCAAAAGCTGAGCAGATTAGGCAGCAGTATCCGCAATTTCATCAACGCAGTATAGCCATCCGGTATACAAATTTGACTGATTTTGTCACTTCGCTGATTGCATTTGATGGTCACTGTTCAACTATGTATTTACGTCCTCCAAACTTGACAATACCTCATAACGATATTATAGATTGGCCGCTTGAAAGTGATGCTGCTGTTGTAGACTCAATACCCTCGCGATTGAAGTCTGAAGCTGTAGATAGTGTCGCGACAACTTGGTACATGGCGACGTCTGGTACTACAGGTGAGCCAAAGTGGTGTTCCCACTCTTTTTTATCATTGACTGCAAACACCAAACACAGTCAAAAATTACAAGCACTGTGCTGGGCTTTGTTGTTTCAACCCTACAGATTTGCGGGGTTACAAGTGGTGTTACAGGCGCTACTAAGTGGTGCTGACTTAGTGAATGTTGCTGATTACGAGCCTTTAGCCCAGATGGCATTTTTAAAACATGCAGACGTTAAGGCTTTATCTGCTACCCCCAGTTTGTGGCGGCAACTCCTAATGACGGGTCAATTGAGTGAATTAACTCTAAGTCATATTACGCTAGGGGGTGAGATTGCCGATCAAAGTCTGTTGGATACTTTGAAAAATTTGTTCCCGAATGCAAATGTGCGACATATTTACGCTTCGACAGAAGCTGGAGTCGGTTTTATAGTGAGCGACGGGCGCGCCGGTTTCCCTTCTAAATGGCTTAAAGACCAGACACCTCAGAGCGCGTTGCAGGTGTCAGATGAACAACATTTACTGATTAGACCACAACATCACGTTTGTCAATCATTGGCACTACAAACTAATGCGCAAGGTTATGTGGACTCCTTAGATAAAGTCCAAGTGATCGGTGACAGAGTACTTTTTTTGGGGAGAGCAACAGGTACGATCAACGTCGGTGGCAATAAGGTACATCCAGAAAGAGTCGAGCAAGTATTATTGCAATGTGCTGATATTAGTCAGGCGAAGGTGTACGCTAAAAAAAGTGCCTTGCTGGGTGAGTTAGTGGTAGCCGATGTGATGATAATTGAAGCCGCAGTTGAGCAAGAGGTCAAACAACAAGTGTTGAAAATGTGCAAAAAGCAATTGCAACGTTTTGAGATACCTACCAAAATCAATATAGTCAAGAATATCAATCATGATCCAAGTGGTAAATTAAACAGGAAGCAGCATGACTGATTACGTCATAATAACAGGTGCCAGCAAAGGTCTAGGTTTAGCCATCAGCCAACAAGCAGCTGCCAACGGGTATGCAGTGATTGCCATTGCACGGCAACTTTCAGAGCCCTTTAGAGCTCTGCAGCAAGCGTATCCAGAGCTCGTTAATTTTCACGCCGCTGATTTAGCTTACTTGGATAAAATACCCGAGTTGTGCAAGCAACTTATCAAACAATATGGACGCCCTTACGCCTTGATTAATAACGCTGCCGCCGGTCATGATGGTGTGCTGGCCACTATGCCTAATTCAAGCATTGACCATTTAATGCGCTTAAATATTCAAGCGCCTATTTTGTTGAGTAAATATTTGGTGCGTTCGATGTTACTGAATCGAAAAGGCCGTATCATCAATATCTCTTCTATTATTGCCAAAACAGGTTTTAATGGCCTCAGTGTGTATGCCGCCAGTAAGGCAGCATTAGAAGGGTTTAGTAAATCTTTAGCCCGTGAAGTGGGTAAAGCAGGCATAACCGTTAATTGTGTCGCCCCTGGCTATATGCAAACCGACATGACCAGCAGCTTACTAGGCGATAAGTTGGAAAGTATTAAAAGGCGCAGCCCGTTAGGAAAGCTAGCTACCGTGGACGATGCGGCAGCAATGGTGATATATTTGCTCAGTGAACGAGCATCGGCTATTACTGGTACTGTATTGACAGTGGATGCTGGAAGTACGGCATAATTATTGGTTAATAAATAATGACACAACAAAAAATAATATAACAACTTAAAAGTTTAGCCGCCAATGCCTCAGGGTTAGTGGTTATATGGCTTGACGGCTCAAGAGCAAGAAATACGGCACACCCTAAAAGTAATTATGATTTAGCCGTGGCTTTTGATAAGCCTTTGCAGGATGTGTTGGATAATCGACTCAGACCTGAAGTGTGTTGGCCATTAAGTGGTAAGAAATGTTAGATGTACCTGTCTAGTGGTAAAGCGTCGACCATTACTTTTATTGCCATGATGGTATATACGGATAGCACCGCTTAATTCCATATGACTCAAGCTGTCGGCTGTTAGGCCGATATATTTAATTGTTGAAGTGATTTTAATGGAAATTAATTGATGAATAACAATGAAGCTAGCTAAAATAATTGATTTTGACATTTTAGGTGATGCACGAGGGAGTTTGATTTCCCTTGAACAGTATAAAAATATTCCTTTTGTTGTGCTGCGGGTTTATTACATTTTTGACACAAAAAAAGGTGTTTCAAGAGGGTTTCATGCTCATAGGCACTTAGAACAAGTTGTTGTATGCGTTAAAAGCAGTTGCCGATTTATTTTAGATAATGGTGAAATGAAAGAAGAATTATTATTACATTCACCCAAACAAGGTTTGTATATTGGCCATAACTTGTGGCGTGAAATGCATGATTTTAGCGAAGATTGTGTGTTGCTTGTATTGGCAAGTGATTATTATCATGAAGGTGATTACATCCGAGATTATGATGATTTTTTGGCATTGGTAAATAATAATGATTCATAAGTTAAGTGATGTTGCATCATCAAAAAGTGGAATTAATACCACTATTTGGCAGTTTAGTATTATTTTGGAGGGCGCGACTATTGGCTCTGGTTGCAATATTTGTGCGCACACCTTTATTGAGAATAGAGTGGTGATTGGCAATGATGTGACGATCAAATCTGGTGTTTATCTATGGGATGGTATAACCATTGAAGATAACGTTTTTATTGGCCCTAACGCTACATTTACTAATGATAAATTTCCTCGCTCTAAGCAGTATGTTGATAAATTCCCAGATACTATTATAAGAAAAAATGCCTCTATTGGAGCCAATGCAACTATTTTCCCCGGCATTGTATTGGGTGAAAGCTGTATGGTTGGCGCAGGTGCCGTTGTGACGAAAGATGTACCTGATAATGCTGTTGTTGTGGGTAACCCTGCAAAAGTGATCCGTTATATAGAGAAATAAGATGATCCCATTTTTGGACTTAAAAGGCGTTAATCAACAGTATCAACAAGAGCTAAAAGATGCATGCGCACGTGTTATTGATTCTGGTTGGTATATTCTGGGTGAGGAGCTAAACCTTTTTGAACAAGAGTTTTCTTCCTATTGCGGCACTCGACATACTATAGGTGTGGCGAGTGGATTGGATGCGTTAACATTAGTTTTTAGAGCGTGGATAAAGCTTGGAAAACTAAAAGTAGGCGACGAAG
>OOFU01000125.1_pt1 | contig 11433 bp, 8 predicted proteins | sample 1670361 | NCBI WGS metagenome assembly OOFU01 (sample SAMEA98145418, study PRJEB22522) | marine metagenome | biome: marine biome; feature: marine water body; material: sea ice | place: Arctic Ocean | collected 14-Sep-2015 | depth 1.3 m
GTTTTCAGGTATTGGGCGTCGCTTTGAGTTTTTGGGCGACTATGCTACCTCCAAGGGGCAAGCTATTTTAGTCGATGATTACGGTCATCACCCAACAGAAGTTGCAGCAACAATAGCCGTGGCTAGAAACAACTGGCCAGATAGGCGATTAGTTATGGCTTATCAACCTCATCGTTTTACTCGGACACGAGACTTATATGAAGATTTTGTAAAAGTGTTGTCACAGGTTGATGTGCTGTTGTTGCTCGAAGTATATTCAGCCGGTGAAGAGGCAATTGATGGTGCAGATAGTCGTTCTTTGTGTCGCTCAATTCGTCAGCGTGGACAACTTGAACCCATTTACGTGTCGGATATGACTGAACTACCCAAGCTGTTAGCGGAAAGCCTTAATGACCAAGATATTATTATGACTCAAGGGGCAGGAAATATAGGTCAAATTGCCAAGTTTTTACAAAAAAACCAATTAGAACCGGCACTGTTAGCTAAAGGGTTAGAGCCATGAATGAGCAGCAGATAACGTCACCTAACTCTAATCTTCACTCTAATCCTAAAATCAATAATTTTGGGAAAGTCGCTGTTATGTTTGGCGGATCCTCTGCTGAAAGAGAAGTGTCTTTAAATTCAGGAAAAGCAGTATTGCGTGGACTGCTTAATTTGGGTGTAGATGCTCATCCTTTTGATCCTGCAGAGCGACCCTTAACTCAGTTATTAGCAGAGAAGTTTGAATGTGTTGTCATCATGTTACATGGCCGAGGTGGTGAAGATGGTTCACTGCAAGGAGCTCTACAGCAACTAAATTTACCTTATTCCGGATCGGGTGTACTTGGGTCTGCGCTATGTATGGACAAAATCCGCAGTAAACAGGTGTGGCAGTGTTTAGGATTACCTACAGCAAATTATAAAATAGCTGATAAAAGAAGCTTTGATGCGCGATCATGCGGGGCTATAATGTCAGCATTGGGGAACGAGGTAATGGTCAAACCTGCTCAGGAGGGTTCTAGCATAGGTATGGCTAAAGTAAATAGTGCTCAACAACTTGAAACAGCTATTCAAGACGCATTTAAATATGATGACAAGGTCTTGATAGAGCAGTTTGTCCATGGCTCAGAATATACCGTTAGCATACTCAATGGCAGAACTTTACCATCTATCAGTATGTGTACTCCTCGGGATTTTTATGATTACACAGCAAAATACCAAGCGGATAGCACTGTGTATCGATGTCCTAGCGGTTTGGCTAATTCACTAGAAACTAAGCTGGGTGCATTAGCGCTTGAAGCTTACGAGGCCTTGGATGGTTCCAGTTGGGGTAGAATTGACTTTATGCAGGATAAGTTAGGACGTTTTTATTTATTAGAAGCTAATACCGTGCCGGGTATGACTGAAAAAAGCTTAGTACCATTGGCGGCAAAACAATCTGGAATGAGCTTTGATGAGTTGTCTTTAGCTGTACTTGAAACAACTAAGATGTGTAGATGAGTGAATTGCCAACATTAGGCAAACCACAGAAAGGTTCTGATTTTTATATTGGGGTTATGTTTTTTATTTGTTTGCTGATCTTGTTGGCCTACGGGGTATTCAAATTAAATGTCTGGTTGGAAGATGAACAGCAGGCACCAGTGCAAGATATTATTGTTTCGGGTGACAAAACATTTATTGATGTTCAACAAATACAGTTATTAATCAAACAATCACAGCCAGGTAGTTTTTTTGAGCTAGATGTTAATCAAACTCATCAAACAATTGAATCTTTGCCATGGGTATACAGAGCTTCAGTTAGAAAACGCTGGCCTAGTGGCTTAGAAATTTTTGTGGTTGAGCAACAGCCATCCGCTGTTTGGAATGACGATATGTTGCTTAATAAATATGGTGACGCATTTGATGCGCAGGTCAATAATGCTGACTTAGAACCTAAAATAATGTTGCCATATTTATACGGACCAGGTGGAAGTGAACAAATAGCATTGCAAGGTTACCGAAACATGCAGTCGTTATTAGAAACCACAAATTTGTATATTGTGGAAATGTTTTTAAGTGAGCGTTTTGCTTGGAATGTACAATTAAGCAATGGTATCAAGCTGAATTTAGGACGTACCGAATTTATTGATAGATTACAGCGATTTGTGGATTTATTACCACTTATTTCACAACAAAAAAGGCAAGTGGATTATGTTGATTTGCGTTACGACACAGGCCTAGCCGTAGGCTGGAAAAGCACTGTTACAGCGACATAAAAAAGCGCATAAATAAAACCACCATAATAACTGCATAAGAAGAGATTAAATTAACGTGAGTGTGATGAGTGTGATAATTGTGAAAGTTGGGCAATATGTCTAAAGGCACAGAAAGAAAGCTAATTGTTGGCTTAGACATCGGTACCAGTAATGTAAAAGCCATAGTTGGCGAGCTTTTAGATGACAACTCTATTAGTATCGTGGGTGTTGGCTGTCATGCTTCCAAGGGTATGGATAAAGGAGGCGTAAATGACCTCAACCTTGTGGTTCAATCTGTTAAACGTGCCATACACGAAATGGAATTAATGGCAGACTGCAGTGTATCGTCTGTGTTCATGGCAATTTCGGGTCGTCATGTGAAATGTCAAAACGAAAGCGGCATGGTACCGATTAATAATCAGGAAGTGACCCAGGAAGATGTGGATAATGTAGTTCACGCAGCACGGTCTGTGCCTATTGCTGCTGAGCGCCGTTTGTTACATGTGCTACCTCAAGAATTCACTATTGATGTACAAGAGGGCATTAAAAATCCTATTGGCATGTCAGGCGTTAGAATGGAAGCAAAGGCACATATTATTACTTGTGCCGATGACATGGCCAAAAATTTGGTGAAATGTGTAGAACGTTGCGAGTTAACCGCTGATCAACTTATATTTTCGGCTCTGGCTTCAAGTTATGCCGTTTTAACCGATGATGAAAAAGAACTCGGTGTGTGCGTTGTTGATATCGGCGGTGGTACTATCGACATGGTTATCTACACTGATGGTGCCATTCGGCATACCGCGGTTATTCCTGCAGCAGGTAATCAAATTACCAGTGATATTGCGAAGATATTCCGGACACCTATTAGCCATGCAGAAGAGATTAAAATTAAACATGCTTGTGCTTTAAAAGACATGGTTAGCATGGAAGAAAATATTGAGGTACATAGTGTCGGTGGTAGGCCATCTAGAGCCATGTCTAGACATACATTGGCAGAGGTCATTGAGCCTCGCTATCAAGAATTGTTCGAACTGGTGCACGATGAAATTCGCGCCAGTGGATTAGAAGAACAAATTGCTGCAGGAATAGTATTAACAGGTGGCACAGCAAAAATGGAAGGAGCGGTAGAATTTGCGGAAGAAATTTTTCAAATGCCGGTTCGTGTAGGTGAGCCATTAGGAATGAAAGGTTTATCCGAGTATGTCGAAGGTGCAAAATTTGCGACAGCTGTAGGTTTACTGCAATACGGAAAAGAGCATGTTATCAGTCAGTTAGCTATGAAAAACAAGGCAAACGATGGCGTGTGGCAACAGATTCAAAGTTGGTTTAAGGGTGAGTTCTGAGTATTGGTGTCGACACACTTACTTTTAAGTAATAAAAAATTGGGCAGTGGGCAAGGACGTATACCTAGCTGCTTTTATGTAAAAACCGGAGAGTAAAAATGTTTGAGTTAATGGATAGTCATAGCGAAGAAGCGATAATTAAGGTTATTGGTGTTGGCGGTGGTGGAGGAAATGCAATTGAGCACATGGTGGCGCAAAATATTGAAGGTGTAGAATTTATCGCCATCAATACTGATGCTCAAGTGTTGCGTAGTTCTTCTGCGAACGTCACGTTACAAATTGGTTCTGGTGTAACAAAAGGTTTAGGTGCAGGCGCTAATCCAAATATCGGTCGACAAGCAGCAGAAGAAGACAGAGAAACCATACGTCAGGCCCTTGAAGGTGCAGATATGGTATTCATCACTGCCGGTATGGGTGGCGGCACAGGAACAGGTGCAGCTCCAGAAGTGGCAAAAATAGCCAAAGAATTAGGCATTTTAACCGTAGCAGTCGTGACTAAACCCTTTCCATTTGAAGGTAGAAAACGTACAGATTTTGCTGAGCAAGGTATTGAAGAATTGTCAAAATACGTCGATTCATTGATTACAATTCCAAATGAAAAATTACTTAAAGTGATGGGTAAAGGTACACCATTACTTAAAGCTTTTAGCGCCGCCAACGATATTTTAAGTGGTGCGGTGCAGGGTATTGCAGAACTGATTACGCGTCCTGGTTTGATCAACGTGGATTTTGCTGATGTACGTACCGTTATGTCAGAAATGGGAACCGCTATGATGGGACATGGAAGTGCGTCTGGTGAAGATCGTGCAGAAGAAGCTTCAGAAAGTGCTATTGCTTGTCCTCTTCTAGAAGATATCGATTTGTCTGGTGCTAGAGGTATTTTGGTCAATATTACTGCTGGTCCTGATTTCTCTATTGATGAATTTGAAACCGTAGGTAATGCTGTAAAAGCATTTGCATCTGAAAATGCGACTGTGGTTGTAGGTACTGTTATCGATATGGAAATGACTGATGAATTGCGCGTTACAGTCGTAGCAACGGGCATTGGTGCTGAAAAGAAACCAGATATTTCTTTAGTGTCTAACAGAACAAGCAAAGTAATTCCTGATAGCAATGAGTTTAAACTGCAGGCTAACGGAGGAGCGCATGCGATGCCGAGTGCTAATCAGATGCCAGAACCTTCAAAAGCGATTGAACGCGATGAAAAACCTGAACAAGGAAATGATTTGGAATATTTAGATATTCCCGCATTTTTGCGCAAACAGGCAGATTAGAATATTAAAGTGAATTATTTAGTAAAAAACATGTCTCATTGATGGTTTATATTAGTTGTACCATCTAACGTGACGGATTTTTGACAATGCTAATTATATTTAGTACTATGCGTGCCGCTTTTTATTCCATGGAGCTATTGAGCTAAAGGTTATGATTAAACAACGCACCATAAAACAATCTGTACAAGAGACAGGAATTGGTTTGCATAAAGGTGACAAGGTCACTATGACTCTCCGGCCAGCGCCAGCGAATACAGGCATTGTATTTCGACGCGTTGATCTTGAGCCTCATGCGGATATTCCTGCTCGCGCAGAAGCTGTAGGCGATACTATGTTATGTACATGCATAAGCAACGCTGACGGTGCGAAAATTTCAACAGTCGAACATTTAGCTTCCGCTTTAGCGGGTTTAGGTATAGACAACATATTTGTAGAAGTCGATAGTGACGAGCTGCCAATTATGGACGGCAGTGCGAGTCCATTTATATTTTTGCTGCAATCAGCAGGCATCGCAGAAATTAATGCCCCAAAAAAGTTTATTAAGATAAATAAATCTATTAGAGTCGAAGACGGTGATAAATGGGCTGAATTTCGCCCCCATGACGGTTTTAGGGTCGACTTTAGAATTGATTTTGACCACCCAGTTATCAGCCAAACTCGTCAACATATGGTGCTTGATTTTGATTCTACGTCTTATGTTGATGAAGTAAGCCGAGCTCGTACATTCGGCTTCATGAAAGATCTTGAATACATGAATTCACTCAATTTAGCACTGGGTGGAAGCATGGAAAATGCCGTAGCGTTAGACGAATACAGAGTCCTGAATCCTGAAGGACTGCGCTACGCTGATGAGTTTTTAAAGCACAAAATACTTGATGCAATCGGTGATTTATATCTATGCGGACACAGTATTATTGGTGAATTGGTGGCGTATAAAACTGGACATGGATTGAACAATAAATTGCTTAACGCATTATTGCAAAATAAAGAATGTTGGGAATTTGTATGTTATGACACACCAGAAGAGATGCCAATACGATTTGCTTCAGCATTATTGACAAATTAAACCTTTTATTTACTCAATTTAGCTAATCAAATCATATTTTATTAGTTATCAATAATATTTGTATCAGCTGTATGTTACTCTGAAAGTCGTTCAAAAATTCTTGTATTCAAACATTTACATATTTGATTAAATCTCGTATCAATTTTTCTGAATTGAATAATTGATACGCTTAAGATCAAACAGATGTTTGTCAGGTATACGTTGAAATGCTGTTAGTTTATGTTTATGTGAATTAAAGTTAATGTCGTATTGGGTCTATGTTTAAAAGGTAGTCAATAGTAATGAAACTAACGTTACTCTTTAAAAGTAATAAAGCGCGTTTTATGATAAATATAAACAAACAAAAATTGCTGCTAGGTTTGTCAGCTATAAGCGTTCTCCTTCTCGTTTCCAGCCGCTCAACCCATTCTCCAGATGAAAATATTGCTAGAATCCAGTATGTTAAAACAGGTTTAGATGAACAGGCCAGCGAAGTAAGTCTACTTAAAACAAATACTGAGCAACGTATGGCGGGTATGATGCTCAAACTAGCAGATATGCAGACTCAAATTCTACGTCTAGATGTACTAGGGTCAAAGTTAGTTCAGCAAGCAAAGCTTAATCCTTCTGAATTTACATTTAATCAAATACCAAGTATGGGTGGTCCTTTGGACAGCAGTACGATTGACATCCAAGTGCAAGACGTAATTTTGTCGAGGATCTCCGACATGCTTAATAAAATTCAGAATAAAGCGCAGGAACTCTCCGCACTTGAATCTATCATGTTAAGTCACCATATCAACCGTGAAAGTAAGTTAGAGGGTAAACCAGTATTATCTGGCTGGTTGTCATCATATTATGGAATACGCAAGGACCCATTCAACGGTCTACCTTCCATGCACAAAGGCCTCGATTTTGCCGGTAAGGAAGGTGAACCTGTTCTTGCTACCGGCGCAGGCATTATCACTTGGTCAGGAAGTCGTTATGGTTACGGCGAGTTGGTTGAAATTGATCATGGCGGTGACCTTGTTACACGATACGGGCACAATAAAAAAGTTAATGTCAAGGTTGGTGACGTAGTGACTAAAGGGCAAAGTATTGCGGTGATGGGAAGTACAGGTCGTTCTACTGGACCACATGTTCATTATGAGGTGATTCACAAAGGTAAACAGCAAGATCCGTTACCGTATGTATATCGGAAAAGCTCTTAACAGCTGCTGGTTCAAAATTCAATATCGATAATCGGCTCTCATGAGCCGATTATTTTGTTTAGTACAGGGTTGTTCACAAGTTGTTTTTAATTTGTGTGCAAGTAAAATTATTAATTATTTAGATTGGAAGCTGTAAATCGATGTTTTCTAGTATTTTCACAAAAATGTTTGGCAGCCGTAACGACCGGACTATAAAAAAACTGGGCAAATCTGTTGTCCTTATCAATCAGCTAGAGGCTGAATACGAAGACTTATCTGACGATCAGCTTAAAGATAAAACTAGCCAATTCAAGCAACGTTTAGACAAAGAAGAGACCACAGAAGATATTATGGTCGAAGCATTTGCAGTTGTACGTGAGGCCAGTAAACGAGTTTACGGAATGCGTCATTTCGATGTACAAATGCTCGGTGGTCAAGTCTTGCATCAAGGTGAAATAGCTGAAATGCGAACAGGTGAAGGTAAAACGTTAACTTCAACCTTACCCTCATACCTTAACGCTATATCAGGTAAAGGTGTTCACGTTATTACCGTAAACGATTATTTAGCCACCCGTGATGCGGATTGGAGTCGAGCCTTATTTGAATTTCTTGGTTTGACAGTAGGTTGTAATATTCCGGGTATGAACCATGAGCAAAAAAGAGAAGCTTATGCTGCAGACATAACGTACGGCACAAATAACGAGTTTGGTTTTGATTATCTTCGAGACAATATGGCATTTAGTCCTGGAGAACGTGTCCAGAAATCACTACATTTTGCCGTAATTGATGAAGTTGATTCAATACTTATCGATGAAGCACGTACACCACTTATTATTTCTGGTCAGGCTGAAGACAGCTCTGAGTTGTATCGCAAAATTAATGTGATTATTCCTGAGCTTGCTAAGCAAGAAAAAGAAGACGAAGAAGGTGAAGCAGGTGACGGCCACTACACCATTGATGAGAAAGGCAAACAAGTCCACTTAACTGAAAACGGTCAAATATTCGTGGAGCAAGTTTTACAGCGCGAAGGTATTTTACCAGAAGATGAGTCTTTATTTGCTGCGGCCAATATTTCATTGTTGCACCATGTAAATGCTGCGTTACGTGCACACAAGCTTTTTTCAAAAGATGTAGATTACATTGTTAAAGGTGACGATATTGTAATTGTTGATGAACACACTGGACGCACCATGGAGGGTCGTCGATGGTCTGAAGGTTTGCACCAAGCAGTAGAGGCTAAAGAAGGCGTTCACATTCAAAATGAAAACCAAACTTTAGCATCTATTACTTTCCAGAATTATTTTCGTCTGTACGACAAGCTTTCCGGCATGACGGGTACTGCGGATACAGAGGCTTTTGAATTTCAAAGCATTTACGGTCTAGACACAGTTGTAATCCCTACTAACCAACCTATGGTTCGTGATGATAAAGCTGATCTGATTTTCTTAACCGCTGAAGAAAAGTACGAAGCAATAGTCGAAGATATCAAAGATTGTGTAAAACGCGGTCAACCTGCTCTAGTGGGCACCGTGTCAATAGAAAATTCAGAGTTGATTTCGGGAATTTTGAAAAAAGCTAAAATACCTCATAAAGTGTTAAATGCTAAATTCCATGAACAAGAAGCAGATATTGTATCGCAGGCTGGCAAACCAGGTGCTATTACTATTGCTACAAACATGGCAGGCCGTGGAACGGATATTGTTTTAGGTGGTAACTGGCAAGCCGAGATAGACAAAATTCATGATCCTAAATCAAGCAAAGTTGATAAGATTAAGGAAGATTGGAAAGTGGCTCACGATGCCGTTTTGGCCTCTGGTGGTTTACACATTATTGGTACTGAGCGCCACGAATCACGTCGAATAGATAATCAGTTACGTGGACGTTCTGGACGTCAAGGTGATGCAGGATCATCTCGCTTTTATTTATCTTTAGATGATGCATTAATGCGCATATTTGCTTCAGAAAAAATGGGCAATATGATGAAACGCTTAGGCATGGAGCGTGGTGAAGCAATTGAGCATCCTTGGGTAACACGTGCTATTGAAAACGCTCAGCGTAAAGTTGAAGGTCGTAACTTTGATATGCGTAAACAATTACTTGAATATGATGATGTTGCTAATGATCAACGAAAAGTTATTTACGAGCAGCGTAATGAATTATTAGACGAAGGCGAAATCAGTGGCACTATTGAAGTCATTCGTAAAGATGTCGTTAATGGTATTCTTGACCAATATATACCACCACAATCGTTAGAAGAAATGTGGGATATTGCTGGTTTAGAAGAACGTTTTAAAGCTGAGTTTTTGACTGATATGCCAGTACAAATGTGGCTAGATGAAGATGATAAATTATATGAAGAGAAACTTCGTGAGCGAGTTCTAGAAAAAGTTGATGCTGCATATAAAAGCAAAGAAGAAATTGTTGGTCCAGAAGTGATTAGGCAGTTTGAAAAAGCAGTAATGTTGCAAAATCTTGATAGCCATTGGAAGGAACATTTGGCTGCTATGGATCATTTACGACAAGGTATCCATTTAAGAGGTTACGCACAAAAAAATCCTAAACAAGAATATAAACGTGAATCTTTTGAACTTTTCACTGAAATGTTAGAAGCTCTAAAAGTAGAAGTGGTCACTATATTAAGTAAAGTTCAAGTCAAGGCCCAAGAAGATGTTGAAGCGGTAGAAGAGAAAAGACGACAAGCAGATGATTTGCCGAAGAAATTCGAACACGAATCAGCAAGCGAACCAGAACAGACTAATACAGCCTTACGTCAAGGTCCCAAGGTAGGACGTAATGATGCCTGCCCTTGTGGTTCAGGTAAAAAGTATAAACAATGTCACGGTAAGTTAAGTTGATATAGCTTCAAAGCACTTCTGTAAAAGTCGGGCTCATGTCCGACTTTTTTATTTTCATAAATGGTCAGGTTAATAAAGGAAAGTAAGATGAAGATTGTCGAAGTGGCTGTGGGTGTTATTAAACGTAATAACAAAATCTATATCAGTAAACGCGCGGATGACTTACATCAAGGTGGGAAATGGGAGTTTCCAGGGGGTAAACGCGAAGTCAATGAGACCATAGAACAAACGTTGACCAGAGAGCTTTCAGAAGAAATTGGCATACAAGTAACTCAACAAAGCCCATTTATGTTGATTGAACATGATTATGGCGATAAAAAGGTTCGCTTAGATGTGCGTTTGGTAGAAAATTTTGAAGGCGTTCCAAGCCACCTAGAAGGTCAAAAAAGTCAATGGGTGGATATTAATGACCTGAGCCAATTTACCTTCCCTGATGCCAATAAAGTGATCATCGATAAGTTAATGCACTTATAAAAAAGCCATAAAATACGAAAAACATGCTTTCATAGAAAATAAAGAAAGCTAGTAACCCATACCGATAAAAAGTTCTTTGTCTATTACGTTACCCATAATAGTTTTGCGGCCATGCAATACACACTTATTATTAACAATTTCTAAGTCTCCGTCTTGCCAACGTACATCTTGGTATATTTTTTCTGAAAGCTTAGAGGTGGTTTTCATTAAGTGCTCACCTAGTGGCTCATCATTGGGGAAGTATAACTTGGTTCTTCATAATTAAACGAAGGATCAAGCACAGCGTTTGCAAAAGCAATTTGCTCTATTTAATTCTTTCCTTCAGCGGTAAGGTTTTTAATTGGTAAGCAAGGCTGAATATCTAATTCGTAATCCAAACTATTAACAGCGTTCAATTTTCCTCTTTGATGTTTATTAATCACTATGAAGTCAGATAAATGTTTTTCTGTTACTTTTTTGCACAATTTACATCAGTATGTTGATCTACCGCATACGGTCGCCAAAGATGTGAAGATAGACGTCGTGAAACTGTGACTTTTTGCTGTTATGCCTTTTGTAATTCTTTGGACATATTTGCAAAAAGCACAACGCCATCACAAATGGTTGTTTGAGCTCCCTCTTTTGCACTTTTTGTACTATGAAGAGCAACAATATTAAGCGGAAAAGGAGCATTCCCGGGTAGCATCTTATGCTGGCTCACTGCAAAAATTCCTTAATAGTTGACTAAACTTGGATAAGCTTGGATTGACACTACGTAGTAATACCCAACCACTTTCGTTTGACTGCTATTTAACTTGGCTAATAATCTCAATTCATTTAGTGGGGTGCTGTTAGTAGAAAGAAATAATATTTTTCATACGTATTACCTTGTAGTAAATCTGTTTATTAACACAATTGCCTATGACAAAACTTAAAGGAGTATTAAGAAGAATTTTATAGTGGAAAAATAATAGTGTGATTTGAATTTTTTTTTATAATACAAGCGAGGCGATACGATCGTTCGATATAGTCCGATAGCAATTCTTGGCCATAAAAG
>OOFU01000126.1_pt1 | contig 11431 bp, 13 predicted proteins | sample 1670361 | NCBI WGS metagenome assembly OOFU01 (sample SAMEA98145418, study PRJEB22522) | marine metagenome | biome: marine biome; feature: marine water body; material: sea ice | place: Arctic Ocean | collected 14-Sep-2015 | depth 1.3 m
TTGACATGTAGAGCTAATCTATCGCATAGAGAGAGATAGAATTGGGGGGGATGATGTGTGGAATGTGGCGCTCAACGTAGACTCAATGGGGAGAGACGAAGAAACGATTGATACAGCGTGACTGAATGTCTGGCGAGACGAGAATCAGGACATAGATAACACATTTATAACTGAGAAAGATTTGAAAAGACATAATGTGTTTGTACGACGAGTTAAAGTCTGTGCCGTCTTCGAGCCAACCGACGTAGTGGGCGGTGATCAAGGCACCACGTTCGGCAGCTTTACCTGTGCCGATTACTAAATCTTCAATTTCTAATTCTTGCTGCATATTCAATTTTCAAAGCCCAATAAAGGCAAAAGTATACCTTGTATGGATTAGAGCAGGTAAACTGTTATAAACAAAATTAAAAATCCTAATTTGAGGAAACACAATATGGCAACGACAGCCTCCAATATGTTAGTTCTTGGCCACACAGCAGCGGACTTTAGTTTACCTGATACAGACGGTAATATTGTCAGTTTGGACAACTTCAAAGGAAATAAAGGTTTGGTAGTAGCTTTTATTTGTAACCATTGTCCCTACGTTATTCATATTGCGCCACAGTTGGCTAAAGTCGCTTTACAGTATCAAGAAATGGGAATTGATTTTGTGGCAATCAATAGCAACGATATCGAATTGTATCCCGATGACGACATGGTTCATATGATTGAGGAAAAACGAATCCGTCAATACCCTTTTTCATATTTACTTGATGAGGATCAAAAAGTAGCTAAAGCGTATTCTGCAGCATGTACGCCTGATATATATCTATTTAATGCTGAACAAAAATTGGTTTACCGTGGGCAATTTGATGCTTCTCGACCGCTACGTATTTCTTCCGGTAATTACGACTCCTCACAACATCAGGCAACGGGAAGCGACTTAATACACGCGATGGATACACTACTTGATGATCGCCATATTGACGCAGCTCAAACACCCTCTATGGGCTGTAATATCAAATGGAAAGCTGGGAATGAGCCTAATTAGATTGGTTTTAATCGGCTTTAGGTCGAAGAGTAACTGTGGGCAGTCTATTCGGGTATTGGTAAAGCATATATAAATTGAAGTACTTCAGTCTACGTCACGATCAGCATTTAAATATGCAAAACTGATCGTGTCAATTCCTTAGATGTCACATTATTTATACGTGACTCCTGTTCACTCTGAACCAATAAGTCATGTACATAAACCCCGCTCCAACCAATGTGGCAGGCAGACTGATTTTTGAGGACAAGGCGAAAAATACTGTAAACTGATTCGATTCAGAACCAGTTACATTACCTGGAAACATGCCTTGGCCAAATGCAAAGTATTCACGCAATGTATTGAAGAAAATACGTCCATCCAGATGTAAATATCCAGCGACAAAAGATTCAATTAATAATATAGCGGCTACAGGCAATATCGCCCATAAAAAAGGGGCTTTATTAGCAAACATCGACGTTAACATTAACCATGCAAAAATAGGAAACATCCATAATGCATAGGGCAGTAGGTTTAACCAAATAGAGATTAAATTGCTGATGATGTCAGCGCTTCCCCATAACCCCCATAATGACACGTCATATCCTAACGACAACACTGCACACGTAATCAGAGCCAATAGTAGAAAAACAAACACCACAAATGTTGCCGCAAGCATAAAGATTGCTGGTACAACTAACGCGCCTGTGATCAGTTTAACACCCACGTTTAGAACGTCGGATACAGGTAATGAACGCCAAAAATAAATTGATAAGTCACGTCTTTCGTCGAACAAGCAAGTCGTAAAGTAATAGAGCTGTATGATCAATGACGACATGATAAAAGGTACAAACATGCCCATAATAGTGGTCAGGAAAAAACGTGTGAAACCTTCTACATGTGCCAAATTGTCAGCATTTGTTATGGTATCAAGCAACATGGCTGTTTCGTGCTCTTCTAGCAGTATCAACTTGAGCAAAGGTGCGGCAATTATAAAAACCGCGATGCTGAGAGGCACCCAAAATAAGGTTTTTTTAAACTCCCAGATTTCCTTTCTAAAACTAGTGATGATTTGTGAACTGTTCATGCGTGAGTCTCCTGCGTCATCACTCCGACAAAAATATCAGCCAACGAAGGAGAACTCACCTTGCCTAGAGTATCAAGTATAGCGGGGTCAACATTATCAAATAACATGCTAGTGATACCCATCATGGTATTAGTAAAAAGTGGGTGATAAGATCTGGCTTGTTCAATATGTCTGTTATCGACTGCTAACAATCTAAAGCGGCTACGAATATCGTCGACACTCTGGGCCAGTGCAATCTTACCATCACGAATAAATGCGGCATCCGTGAGAATATGTTCTATTTCTTCAATTTGATGAGTGGTGATTACGATACATTTTTCTTCATCATAAAAATCCTCCAACAAATGTGCGTAAAATTGACGACGAGTCAGAATATCTAAGCCAAGAGTGGGTTCGTCCAAGATCAAGATTTTTGCATCAACGGCTAAAATTAAAGCGAGGTGTAATTGTGTCACCATGCCTTTAGACAAGGTTTTAACTTTAGCTGTTGCGGGTATATTAGTTTTGGCTAGAAATGCTTCAGCCTTTTGTTGATTAAAGTTGGGGTGAACACCTTGCATATACGTCAATACTTGATTGACTTTTATCCACTTGGGTAAAACAGCAACGTCAGCAATATAAGCAACATCCATCAACATCTTTGCTCTGTTTTTGCTAGGGTTGTATCCCAATACATTAATCTCCCCCTCATAATTAGTTAAACCTAACAACGCTTGTAAACAGGTCGTTTTACCCGCTCCATTTGGTCCTACCAAGCCTAAAATTTGTCCCGCAGCTAAGGTTAAATTTACATCATTCAGTACCTGCTTATTTTTGTAAGACTTACTTAGTCCTGAAATTGTAATCATTGCTGACATTATCAATTCTCCTTGGTAGTTCGCGGCAATTCTTCGACAGAAAGCTAAAGGCGTGAAATTTTCAATATTATCAATGGTCGTTCAGAGGGCACAATAGAGCTTCGCTTTTTTCTAAGATACTGTGAGGTGCACTTGCCTTAACAAAAAGTCCTTTGCCACGCTGTTTCTCGATATCTAAAATTTGTAAGTATTCATAAACTTTGTTAGCAATTAGATTAAAATACGTTGCTACAAGTCACTGTAACTTACACGGAGCTGGGTTTTAAAAACTTAAGGAATAACATTTTTTGTAGCTGATACACAATCAGTCCAGCTAAGACTAAGGCGCATCCTTGATACAATGTGCCTACCATATCTGAATGCTCGCCATGAGATAATTGCATTTGCCAATCGAATTGCTTAAAAAGCGCATCCAAAATTAATCCAGATATTAATGCACTGCTGATAATAGCCAATAAATAAAGACCAAGTTCACGTTTGCCCAATTCGTTTTTAATCACCATCAAAGTGGCAATGTTGGTTGCAGGCCCCGTCAGCATAAAAACTAAAGCCGCACCTGGCGTGATACCCGACAACAACAAACCAACGGCAATGGGTGTCGAAGCTGTAGCGCAAACGTACATTGGAATAGATATCAAAACTACAACTAACATAGCCCATATACCTTGCGCATACTGATTTAAAAATCCTACAGGTACTAAGGTGGTGACGAGAGCAGCGAAGAAAATTCCAATCAAAAACCACAGCATAAAATCTCTTAGTAACTGGCCGTAACCGAATACAAATACTGCTTTTGTCTTTTCAATCATATTAGTTGGTGCAGCATTAGACTTATGGCAGCAACTGCTTGTAGTTTTATCCTGGGGCTCTGGTTCAAACTCATTGTCTAGCCGACCAAACCACAGGACTAATAAACCTGCGACTATGGCAGAAACTATTGCTGCAATAGGTCGAGCAACTGCCATTATCGGTCCCATTAACGCGTATGTAATACCAACCGAGTCGACCCCCGTTTCAGGTGTGGCAACCAAAAAGCTAGCGGTGCTTGCTTTACTTGCACCACTTCGTCTTATTCCGATGGCAACTGGAATAACAGAACAGGAGCACAACGGCAGAGGGGCGCCAATAAGTGCTGCCGTTAATATTGAACTTTTACCTCCCAATGTTTTTTCTACCCATGCGCGCGGGATCAACTGATTAATCATACCAGCGATAAACATACCTAATAATAAAAAAGGGGCAGATTCAGTGAAGAGCAATACAAAATTTGAGAAAAGATCCATAATTTACTCCTGTTCTAAGTTAGCAATGATTGAACAAAACTCTGCACTTTCTTGACCACCACAACAATAACGTTCTAGTTGTTGTAATGTTTTTTGCATCTGTTTTAGTTGTGTAATTTGCTGACTAATATCAATTATTTTTGTGCTCGTAATAAGCTTAGCTTCAGCACAAACATGCTGGTCTTTATCATGCTTTATTGCCAGTAAAGCCGCCGTTTCAGCTAAACTAAAGCCACATTCTTTGCTACGTTTAATGAACTTAGCTGTGGTTAAATCATCCTGTGAATAAATACGGTAATTACTTTCACTACGCTGTGACGCACTAAATAATCCTGTTTTTTCATAATAACGCAGTGTATGTGCACTAATACCAGAACGCGCGGCTAAATTACTTATTTTCATGACAGTTCCTCTATTTCAGACATTCTATCATAAAGCTTAGAGTATCATCTAGGGTCAAGTAATTAGTGACAGTATCTGCTTTAAAACAAACGTGATGTTAATAAACTGTTAATTGACTCGCAAAATACAAATAGTAAATTACACTTAGTAAGAATTTTAAGGAGCAGAACTATGAAAATTAACTATTTGTTTTTACTACTACTTTTATCTTTTATTGTAAGTGCATGTAAACCTAATCCTCCCAGTGAGCAAACCCAATCAACATCTATTGTTGCTGACGTGGCCATTCCGGTGGAAAAAAAGTTACTCAACAACAACTGCAAATTTGTTCTTGGGTTTGATGCGTGGGAACCTTATCAATATGTAGATGTTGGTGAGCGTATTGCCGGTCTAGATATTGAATTAATTGCTGCGGTGATAAGCAACATGGGTTGTCAGTTGACTTATCAACAAGGCACTTGGGTTGATTTGTTAATGGCTTTAAGACAGGGTGAAGTAGATCTACTGCTTGGCGCGTCAAAAACACAAGCAAGGGAAAAGTTTGCGTTGTTTAGTGATGCATATCGGATGGAAGAGTTTTCTCTTTATATTCGCAAGAGCGATAAGGTACGGGCAGGCTATAAAACTATTTCTGAATTTTCTCAGAATAATAGTCGAATAGGTATAGTTGAAGATTATGTTTATGGACCAGATGTATCATCCTTGTTAGATAACCCTGAAACATCCAAGTATTTTGTCAACGCTATCATGGGCGAAATCAATGTCGCTAGACTGCTGGACGAAGATATAGACGGATACCTTGAAGATAGTTTTGTGGGTGCATCATTACTTCGGCGTAAAGCATTGTCCAAGTATATTGTTGCTCAAGGTATAAATATAAAAACGGGGAACGCTTATGTTATGTTCAGCAAAATAAGTGTGACTCCAGAACAACTGCGCAACTTTAATACACAACTAGCAAAAGTCAAAAGTAGTGATATTTATCAAGATATTCTAAATAAATATACTTATTGAATATTGTTACTAAAGAGCATTTATATTATCAGATAATATAAATGCTCAATTTGTTATAAACTGAGGTTCTCACTTTATAACAAATGCCATTAAAGCCTGCCTCGATAAAAACAAAAAACGTATCGTAAAATCCCAGCCAAATATCTGTGTCCGAAGATAGAAAATCATCCTTGATCCCCTCCTCAACCAATATTTCAGCATAATTAAACGATGAAATTAACTCACCTTTCTGCAAACTATTTGTTGAGCAATTAAGAGTTGTTGTCCCTAATCCAGTAATAGAATCAGACTCATTTAACTCATGTTTTACAAACTATTGTAGTGTTAGTTTGCGACGTTACATGAGCTGAAAGCAAATTGTAGTAAAGGATGTAGTAAAGGGTGTAGTAAAAAAATTTTAACATGATGTTATTGAATAATGAGAGATCTAGAATTGATGGTTATGCTACTTGGATATAGCTTAATCAAGGGTAAACAAAGCTTTTCAAAAAATAAGACACGTAAAGTAGCAGCTTTAAGTTAGTGTATTACCCTTATACTGCTATGATCTATACCTAAATACATTAGGGTTTAATAATGCATAAGGTTTTTTTTAAAGGTCGCATTGAAGTGCGAGAACAATATCAACGCTTTGGTTATAACACCAACAGACAAGTCAAATTAGGCAGTGCAAATTCGCCTCTCACACTTGTTGTCTGTACAGTACAAAGGAAAGAAGAAATTGAACAAATACTATTAGATAATTCACTTGTTGCAAATATTGAAATTGACACAGACAAGCATGAAAATATTATGGAGCTAGACGCAATTTTAAATAAACCGACGACTCAGACTGTTATTCCTTCATTGAGTCGCAACGAACCTTGCAATTGTGGCAGTGGTAAAAAATTTAAAAAATGTTGTGGAAAATAAACCGGTTAGTAGTCAAGGGGATTTAATTAACGAAGAAGGTTCTTATTGAATATAGAACACCCTCATTTTATACCATGACCATTTCAAGACTGCGTACATTTCTGATGTCAAAAGATTAGCCCAATTGCTCATAGCGCCACCAGTTTGCATTTTCGTTATCCCAACAGCGTTAGCGCTTTCAAAATCGAGAATATAGTTTTTAACACTCAAGGTAAAACTAGTTTTTACCTTGAGTGTTAAAAAGCCTATATCAATGAATTCAGACTAATTATTGATGATTTTATGCTCAACTAGGATATTGTGCATATTGAGAAATTATAAAAAGCTGATGAACTTGATAATCACAATAGGTTCTGTTTATAGTAACTAAGTAAAATTTAAGGAATATAGATGGACAAATTTATGCAGGCTGCAATAGAAGAAGCTCAAAAAGGGTTATCCGAAGGAGGTATTCCCATTGGTTCAGTTATAGTGCATAACAACAAAATTATCGGCCGTGGTCACAACCGAAGAGTGCAAAGCGGTAGCCCAATTTTACATGGCGAAATGGACGCATTTGAAAATGCAGGTCGCCAATCTGCTCAGACTTATCGAGAATCGGTTATTTACACTACCTTATCACCCTGTTCAATGTGTTCAGGAGCTATTATTTTATACGGCATCGGTAAGGTAATCGTAGGAGAAAATCACACATTTTTAGGAGAAGAAGCTCTTTTAATTGCTCGTGGTGTATCCGTAGAGGTGTTACAAAATCAACAATGCATACACCTTATGCAAAGTTTTATAGATACACATCCTCAGCTGTGGAATGAAGACATCGGGGTTTAAAGACAACTAAAATATTCTCAATGAATGAAATCATTAACTAAATGTTAAATATAATATACATTGAGTTGTATATTATATACATCAAGTTGAATATTATATACACTTTTACTCTCGTATTAAGGAGTAACTTTTATGAATATGTCTTTTAGGGAAAAAAGTATTTGGATTTCATTGATCTCCACCCTGTTGATTTTTGGTGACTATTTTTTAAATATAATAGCTTTAGGTAACCTACCTGAACAGGTCGCTAAAACCGCAGCACTAGAACTATCAATTCGCGCTTTTGTTCTCATCATTATTGTTGAAATAATATTTCAGTCAATGCTTGCGGTGAGTAATCGTAAAGCAGCTAAACTTGGTGCTGATGAAAGAGATAAATTATACGAATATAAAGGTAACAATTTTGGCCACACTGTATTAGTTATTGGCGTGTTAATGACATTAGGAAGAATGGTTTCTTTGGAAATAAGCCCGGAATTTATTGAACAATTTAAGGTGCTAGATATTCCATTTTTAACTGCACATATTTTGCTTTTCAGTTTCATTCTTTCTGAAGTAGTTCGATTTTCTGCACAACTTTATTATTACAGAAGTAGTCACTAACTTGTCTACTCTCCCCATCAAAAATAAAATCCGAGAGCTGCGTTTTTTTGCTGATGAAATGACCCAGCAAGAGCTCGCAGAATTGATTGGCGTAACGCGACAAACGATCATGGCCATTGAAAAATGTAAGTACTCACCTACACTTGAGATTGCCTTCAAAATTGCCGAAGTATTTGGCCAGTCTATTGATGAAGTTTTTCAATATCATTCAGCTTAAAACATTAAGCCGCAGAATTTAAAACTAGTGAAGAGAGACCATTTAAATATACATTTTTTTGTCATAAAAAAAGCCACATAAATGCGGCTTTTTTTTAAAATTACAAGAAGAGTAAGCGCCTACTTACTGCCCAGTCCAATTAACTTTATATAGGTCACGTCTTCTATCCAGATAATTTCTGACTGAGCCTTCATTCCGAAGTTGTGTCAATCTATCCAAATCCAAGTCTACAATTAACGTCATTTCTGTGTTGGGTGTGGTTTCTGATACGATCGCATCATGGGGAAAAGCAAAATCAGAAGGAGAGAAAACAGCCGATTGTCCATACTGAATATCAACATTATCTACCTTAGGTAGGTTACCCACACTACCCGCGATAGCCACATAACATTCGTTTTCAATTGCCCTTGCCTGGGCACATATTCGCACTCTAAGATACCCATTTTTAGTGTCTGTCCAGAAAGGAATAAAGAGTATCTGAATCTCTTGGTCTGCTAAAATTCTGCCTAGTTCGGGGAATTCCACATCGTAACAAATTAGAATACCTATTTTACCAAAGTCAGTATCAAAGGCCTGAAGTTTGTCGCCACCTTGCATGATCCAATCTTTCTTTTCATGAGGTGTTGGATGTAATTTATATTGGCAGTCTATTTGCCCATCACGGTGACATAAATAACTGATGTTATATAATTCGTCATCCTTAACAACTGGCATCGAACCCACAATTACATTGATATTATAAGACACCGCCAAACGAGACATTTCGGTTAATATTTCGTCGCTGTACGTTGCTAAGTTCCATATTGCATCGATTGATGTTTCGGCAGGTTTGATACCCATAAGCGGCGCATTAAAAAACTCAGGAAAAAGTGCCACGTCGCATTTATAATCAGAAAGAGCATCAATAAAATATTCAGCTTGTTGCAGTAATTCTGCGACATCGTGAAAGTAACGCATCTGCCATTGTATGCATCCCACTCGTGCAGTATTCCTATGGCCACCAAAAAGCTTGGGAGATTCAGCATTATAATAAATGTTATGCCATTGCAGAAGAGTGGCATAACCCATCGACGCTTTGTCTTCTGGTAGATAAGCCTTGAGTATTTGTTTCACCTCAAAACCGTTTGAAATCTGAAACGTTAAAATAGGATCAAACAAGTCTTTAGATTTCACTGCCTCGATATATTCATAGGGTGTCATGGTAGCCGCATGTTTTGCATAGTTGGGTATGCGCCCACCAGCCATAATCGATTTTAGATTAAGGTTTTTACATAATTCTTTTCTGGCTTCATACAAGCGACGCCCCAACCTAAGACCTCTATATTCTGGCGAAACAAAAATATCTACGCCATATAAAACATCACCTTTTGGATCATGTGTGCCTAAGTAAGCATCTCCAGTAATTTCATCATAGGTGTGTTTGTCACCAAATTTTTCATAATCCACAATGACCGAAATCGCAGCGGCTACTACCTTGCCTTTATCCTCAATACAAATCTGACCTTCTGGAAAAGTATTAAGCTGTGCTTGATAATTTTTTAGTGGCCACGCACCTCCCACTTGTAAATAGACGACGTCCATTAACTCCTTCACATCAAGATAATCTTCGAGCGTAAGATATCTAAGTTCTAATTTATGTGTCGTGTCGTCAATGCTTGGGGTTGGTTTGGTTTCTCTGTCTTGCATAGCTACTTCTCTAGTTATTTATTTTAAAAGCACTTTCTTGAGTTGGATTAAGGCTACAAGTGATGGGTATTTGCTTTGACGTTGTATGCTGCATATAAGATACACCAAAATTATAATAAATCACTATGGCGAACTTAACTTTTATCGATACCATATGGGTTGGTATTTAAGGGGATAGAAATGGTCAACCAAGAACAGCGGGAAAATGCATTTTTATGGTTACTTGACAGACTTAAAGATGGTCAAGTCGTGGTGCCTATTATTGCCAGAGATTTTTCGTCTGAAGATTGGGCATTCGTTTTTGAAGGGTTACCTAAAGACCTACGATTTGAATTGTGGCAAACGCTCAGTGAAGATAAAAAGTCACCCATACTAGCTGCGATGCGAGATGACTCTCGTGAGCAACTTATGTCGTTGTTATCTGATGAAAATATTGAAGACCTTGCACTTGCGAGTACCACTGAACACTTAGTTGAAATACTCGACGTTTTGCCCAGTAAAATAGCCAAAGGGTTAATCAAAAAACTTAGCGCACAAGAGTCGGGATTAATAGAAGAAGCACTTAACTACTCTGAAGAACAGCTAGGTCGTTATGTCAATCATGATGTTTACACGGTCAATAAAAGTGTGTCTGTAGGGGCATTATTAGTCGCATTAAAATGGGAGGCGCTACCCGCCTACACAGACAGTATTTTAGTGGTTGACGATACGGACCATTATTTAGGGCAAGTTGACATCAATCAATTATTTACCTGTGAGGCGAGTACTGCTCTTATACAGGTCGCTGAATTTTCAGATCACGTATTAGCAGCCGACTTAAATCTATTTGAGGCTTCTGAAGCGGTGAAAAGCAGCGGACGCTCAATGTTGCCTGTCATTAACAAAGAAGGACGATTACTTGGGCGTTTTTCTGTCAAAGATGCCATTGATGTATACCAGGAATATTATGAAGCACAGCTGTCACACATGGGCCGTGTTAGTGACGAAGACTTATTTGCTCCCGTGTTTACCAGTTCAAGACGCAGAGCTGTGTGGCTAGGTATCAATTTGCTCACAGCCTTTGCCGCATCAATTGTAATAGGCATATTCGATGAAGTGGTTGCACAAGTCGTTGCATTGGCTGTACTGATGCCCATAGTAGCAAGCATGGGTGGTATTACCGGAAGTCAAACATTGACCTTAACTATAAGGGGTTTAGCCACGGGACAATTAGCCACATCTAATCTAAGGGCTCTAGGCAACAAGGAGGTGTTAGTTGCCTTTTTTAATGGCTTGCTTTGGGCTCTAGTTGTCTCGGCAATCACCACCTTGTGGTTTGATAACATTTGGTTGTCAGCCATCATTGCAGTTGCGTTAATTATTAATATGCTTATCGCTGCGATCGCAGGAATAATTATTCCCGTATTACTAGATAAAATAGGGATTGATCCTGCGCTTGCAGGCTCCGTAATACTGACCACAGTAACAGATGTGGTTGGCTTTTTTGTTTTTTTAGGTTCAGCATCATTACTTTTGGTTTAATAACGATTAATCGTT
>OOFU01000128.1_pt1 | contig 11407 bp, 4 predicted proteins | sample 1670361 | NCBI WGS metagenome assembly OOFU01 (sample SAMEA98145418, study PRJEB22522) | marine metagenome | biome: marine biome; feature: marine water body; material: sea ice | place: Arctic Ocean | collected 14-Sep-2015 | depth 1.3 m
TTTGACATAGCTATGTCAGTCTTTCACATAGACAGGTCAAAATCAAAGAGCACGTTGATATTGACATAGTCATGTGAAACTTTCACCTACCAGTGTCAACATGTCACATACCACGGTATGCCATTATGTCAAAACTGACATAGCTATGTCACTTCTGACATGACTATGCATCTGTAAGCGCAACTATGTCACTGTGACATAGCTATGTCATATTTATGACATGGAAATGTGAAAAAAATGACATAGTTACGTGGAATTCTCACATAGCTATGTCACATTTTTCACTTAATAAATGGTATACTTCTTTGAAGCGTTTCACATGCGCATGTGAACTTTCACATAGCTATGTCAAATTTCACATAGCTATTTGAACGAACTCACATAAGTATGTCAAAATATTCAACGAGTTCTTTCAGAAAAACTAACTCTGTATGTGAACAATTCACATGCCAATGTGAAATCCTTGACTTAGAAATGTGAATACGAATAAAGAGGTATGTCATTTGAGTACACGGTAATGCGAGTTCTCATAAGGATGTATGTGATTATTATCACATCTTAATGTAGACTATCATAGGGATGTATGTGATTATTCTCACATGATAATGTGAAATAAATTAATGAGGTATGTCATTATTCTCACATAGTAATGCGAATCAAATCAAGGAGGTAGGTCATTATTCTCACATGATCATGCAATTACTATTAAGGAGGTATGTGATTTTTTTCACATTGTAATGTCAATTGATCTAACGAGGTAAGTGATTTTTTCACATGGTAATGTGAATTGGCATAAGGAGGTATGCGATTATTCTCACAAGGTAATGTCAATTGAATTAAGGAGGAATATTATTATTGTCACGTACTAGCAATTGTATTTCTAATCTCCATCGTTGTCACTCTCGTCCACAGGCCCCTCATGTGCGGTTGTTGCAATGTTGCTCTCCTCATCCGACTCAAACAGCTCCGAGCGCGCTTGTGTCTGTTGTCGTTTTGGTTTTTTTGGCGCCGGACCATTTTCTGCCTGTGCTCTCCTGATTTCCACCAACCACATCCTTTCGAAGTTAGGGTTTGCCATGCGATCTTGCTTCACCTGTTCAAATAGACAATTGAACCGTTCAATTCCCTTGTCACTCCATCCTTTGACCGCCTTGGTCACATCCGCTTTATCATACTTGATACCACCACTCGTATACAATGTCGGCGTGTCTGATTGGAACCCCCTCTGTCTTACCCCACGCTGTTGCATAACTGCGCCCTTGTTCGTCGTAAAAATGTCAAGCCACCGGTCGTAGCTGTTTTCCAACAGCAGTAGCGCAAAGGCCTCGTCGCTGACGGTACAGAGGCTTTTCATGTTCTTGGTGCAATCGGGATCAGCCGTGGCAAGGCGTCGATCCCATGATGTCTTCATGGTAACACACGGCACGAAACGCTCCATAAATACCGAGTATGCCTCACTATTTTTCCTACCCTCCAAAAACTCCTTCATCGTTAAAGCTGGTATCGTGACTGGTGGTTTATTTTTTAGCTTTGATTTTCGTCCTGTTTTTTGTAACCAATCTGTAAAATTGAACACAAGCAAAAAAATATAGTAAGGTGTTGTTCATTATGGTTCGTTTACCCCACCTCTCGTTGCCAGCATTGTAACTTACCTAACGTTGCCCACTTCATGGCAGTGTTGCGATCGTTGCGCAAACGATTAATGGTTTGTGATACGTATTTTTGGGCCGGCTTCCACCAATGTGGCTGCGAGATATCAGTGTGCAAATTGCAAAGGCCAATCACAAACTGACAAATTGATTTTTGTTCACTGCTGAACATCAGCTGAGTGTCCTTGTCGACAAACTTTACCTTGGGAAATACCTGCTCGGTCACCACCAAATTAACGGTAGTCTTGTCTTCTCTAGATGTTACAGTCGTTGAGGCATCACCGCTGCACCAAATTTTGCTGGGTTTGCTGCTGTCATCTTCCTCTTCCTCGTGCTCATCTTCCAATGACGACCTACCGTTTGGCGACACGAAGCCTGCACCCCTTGCCATTGATGCGCTCTTACTCATCGTTGGAATGCTACTACTAGCATCATTGTGTGATGCGCTGGAATTACTACTAGTCACATGCGTTGGCTTGCCTCTAGTGGTCCCACTAGTAGAGGATTTGTTCAAACCCGCCATTTCGGGTGACACCTATATGATTTTTACGACTTGCGCCTTTTATCTTCTTCCTTTTATGGATTACGTATTTACAAAATAAATAAATGCACTGTCATTGGTTATTATCTTTAGTTCCACGTACGTTAACATTAGCCAGATCATCATTACAAGTACATCTTACCCTTTCAAAAAGCTCATGTGCGCCATAAAAAAGTACGTCAACATTGATGTAGAACTAAGTACCGGTACGTCCTACGGAGTATCAATAGTTTGGGTTTGTATCATGAAAATACCTGATGCATGACAGACTGTATTGCTGGTGGACTGACTGACGTTAAACCAGCCAAAACCGTTGATGGACAGACATATATAAGAACACTATGATTTCCGTTTAGGTAGAATGAGAACTCGAAGAACATGTAACCCGGATGTGACTCTAATAAAGAACGTGTAACCCGGATTTAGTTTCCGTGTAGAAAACGATGTAGGAACAGTACCAACCGCGCGGGCCCGACAATAGGAATTCAAGATGTGGAACACTGCCAGCGCGTTTTTGTATCGAAATTAGTGAGTCGGCCTGCGCGCTCTAAACAAGACTCATATCTTTCATGAGAACACGGTGAAAGAATTCCAAAAAAAAAATCCAGGTGAGCTCACAAAATTTCAAAAAAAAACTCAGAAGAGGTCACAAATTTCTTAGGACATTTAAAATAGGTGGCTCATTGCCTTCGAAAAAAAAAGAAAAAACAAATCCACAAAAAGTAGCACACCCACCCAAGTAAGTAAACAAGAAAAATTCAATCCCACTCGCCTTATTGCCATGCACACAGTAGTAGCCCACTCACACACATACGTCTTCATGTACCACGCCGCCCTCTCCTTTTATTATATTACCAGGATATACATTCTGATTCATCACCTGCTGCTAATTGAAGAAAATTTCTTCCTCTTTCTTTCTTTGGTTTCTAGCGATCTCTTGTTGCTGCAGAGGATTGAACCAGGAGTCCGTTCAGTGGTCAAGAACGCCGTGAGCGATTGCAGTGCTTTCTCTCCCTGCTGTTCTTCATATCCTGTTCGGCTCCTAGTCGGCGTCTGGTACCCGATCGGTTTCACTACCGTGGACGTGCCAGCGTTGCGGATCTCCTCTGCTCACAAGATTGATCCTGTTACCATTGGAGTGATTGTTGGATAAATTGGATTTGATTGGTAACAGTCGAATTAATTGTTTCAAGGTTGGAGTTGCTTTGAGTCAACACCATGTCGATTGCTGGTGTCAACGAGTCAGATGTTGCCAAGTCGGTCGCCGATATTTCCAACGAATTGGTTGTTGCAAGTGCGAAGGAGTCGGTTGTTCCGGACCCAGCCATGTTGGTTGGTATTGTTGACGAGTCTGTTGTTGCGAGTGCCAAGGAGTCGGTTGTTCCTGACCCAGCCATGTTGGCTGCTATTGTCGACGAGTCTGTTAACGTGTCGGTGGTTGCTAGTGCCAACGAGTCCGTTGTTCCGGACCCAGCCATGTTGGTAGCTATGGTTAACGAGTCTGTTGTTGCGACGTCGGTGTCTATTCCCAACGAGTCGGTTGTGGCCGGTGCCGATGAGCCGGTTGTTCCAGCCCCACCGTTGTCGGATGGTATTGTCGACGAGTCCGATGTTGCCTATGTCGATCCTTTGGTCGAATTAACACAAAGTCCCCATTCTTCTGTTTCTGTTTACCCACCGGTGGTGAGATGGAGTGAACCGCCACCTCCAGACCGTCCCCCGCCATATGCGGGCAATAATAATTCCGAAACATTGGCGTTCTTCCGTGCAGAAGCATCGGCTGACGAATGGGCCATGTACCATCTCTGGAACCTACAATATCAAGAAACTCGTCGCACAAGAGATGAAGAGTTGGTTGTCCTTAATGGAATAACCATCACAAATGGACAAGCCTACACACTGCGACCAGAAGAGTGGATCAACGACGCAGTCCTCCACTTTGTTTTTATGTCAATGGAAAGTACCCTTGGTTTGACAGACGTTTCTGCCGTCTTCTTTCCCTCCTTTTTCTTCGTCAAACTACTCGATCAAACTAATAAAGAAAAGCGTCCAGAGTACGACTTCAAATGGGTGGAGAGGTGGAACAAGCGTCTTTTTAAAGGAAAATCGGTTGCGGATGTGAAGACGATCGTGTTTCTTCAGAATCATGGACAGATGCATTGGAGTTGTTGTGCTATCTTCACCGACTTGAAAATCATTCAAGTGTTTGATTCCTTGGGAGGAGGCACGGAGTATCTTCCCTGTCTTTATCGTTGGTTGAACGATTCGATGGCGGCTGAAGGCAAGACTCTTATTGAAAAGGAATGGTGTTTGTACGGCACCCAAAGTGATACCCCAAGACAACGAGATGGTTATAATTGCGGTTTGTTCGCCGTCATGTTTGGTGTGTGTGTTGCCAAACGCATCCCATGGCCGGTTGATTATAGGGCACGCATCGCAAATGCCCGCTGTCTACTTCTAAATCACCTCCTCAACGTTCAACCGGAAAGGGCATGCCCGGCAATAGAAGGCCCAGTGGGTCTATATTCGTCAACAACTCAGTATTATGGGTTCGGCAGCGAAGTGCATATTCCAACGCCTTTTCCGCCGTCTTCACCGCCGTCTTCAAGGTCGTCTTCATGGTCGTCTTCACCAAATCAGAAGGTACAAGAACAGGTGACAAGACCATTTATTGAGGAATGGATTTTCGAAATGGATACGGAGCAACCTGATGAGTCTCCAATCAACACGATAGGAAACCAACCCTTTCCCTTGGACTTAATTACTCCAAAGAAAAAATCAGGGCCTCCAAATGAAGATTCCGTTTTGGATTTGGTAACTCCTCCAACCAAACCACCCATGAGCGTGGATTATACCCCTGTTGACCTGGTGACCCCTCCAACGAAAAGAACACTTCAATTGCCGGAAGTAGATGCGGCGGCAACGGAGGGGACAGCCGATAATATTGAAGGGTCCAAGGCAGGTCGTGATGATGAAGAAGAAGAGGCCGACGAGAATTTTGATGGTGCCCCACAAGTGAATGGTATTATTTTATCATTTGTGGACAAGACGGGAGAAGCCGGAAAGACTTATGATCTGTATCAAGAGGCGCTGGAGGCGTCCATGAAGAACAATGACAAGGATTCTCGCGCGAAGTTGGACCGTTGTACCCAGAACTTCACAAAAGCCTGGGAAAACTACCAAAAACTCTATCAAGAGTACATTGATAAAGGAGTGAAGGCAGACGATGAGGGACTTTGTGTGTCATGCGATGAAATTGCTGACAAGAACCTTGTTTGCTCCTTTTGTAAGTGTTGTCTTCATCCTGTTACACCCTGTAGTCATACTACAGAAGAACCCTTAATTTGTCACGGTTGTCACAAGAAAGGGTATGAGAAGCCAATTACTGAAGACACACTTACCAAGGCTAAGACAACAGACGCGTTCGACAAGACCGTGCAGCCTGAAAAGGTAGTTGGTGAAAAGACTGACCCTATTCAGGGTAAGGAGGAGACGAACGCTGACATTACAGGAACACAGGAAGACAAAAACGAAGAACCTGACAATGAATCTACGAAGCCGGAAAAGAAGAAACCAAGAAAGCGCAGAGGACGCAAGGCGAAGGGGGTTGTTGACGAATCGTTACTGAGACGCTCTCCAAGGAACCAGAAGAAACAAAAGAGTACTATTACAGAAAATGACACGCAGTCAGCAGTCAAAACACTGTTTCCAAGCGACTCTCCCGATGCTAAATCTCCACCATCCGCAGATGCAACCTTACCCAAACCCTCCGCAACTGAAAACAAGCCCACCATCAAATCGCATACAAAAGCTGTTGAATCGATTGACAACTCTTCACAGTTGGAACCAGCCGCGTCGATGCCTAGTTCCCCCAAAGATGAAAATGAGTCCAGCCAGAAGCCCCTTCACAACATTGACAACTCTTCACCATTGGTTCCAGCCGCATCAATGCCCAATCTCCGCCCGGATGAAATTAAGGCAACGGCTCTTGACAAAATTGTTGAATCAGATGCATCGGCTGTTGAAAACATTGACAACAAATCACCATTGGTTCCAGCCGCAACAATGCCCAATCCCCGACCTGATGAAAATAAGGCAACGGCTCTTGACAACATTGACAATTCTGAACCTTTGGTTCCAGCCGCAACGATGCCCAATCCCCCAGCCGATGAAATTGGTCCCAGCCTGATTGAACTAACAGCATCAGCTAATAAGTACGATGCTGATGATGACGACGTCAAGCCAAGCGCCAGAAAACCTAATAAAGCAATAAATGACTCTGATGATGACGACGTCAAGCCAAGCGCCAAAAAATCTGATAAAGCAATCAATGACGATGATCCAGATGATGAACAGACGGAGAGTGAGAATGATTTCCCGGGACAAAGCGGTTCCAAAGAAAAAGATTCAGATGAAGAGGAGGCGGATAATGCCGAAGAGTTGGACAGATATCTCAACAGCTTGCAAGACTCTTCTCAGAGACGCAAGAATAGGGGCCCGACTTGGTATTCCGACTTGAGAGAGGCAAGACAGAAGATGACTCCAGAAGATATTAGGGAAGAAAAACGGCTGATCAAGAAAAAACGCAGGGATGAAGCAGAAGAGGAAAAGAACAGAGTAAAAATGATTGCTAAAAGGAATGCAAAGGCCACCGCAGATTATCGGAACGGTTATGAGGAGAGACAGAAGAAGAAACGTGAGAGGTTCCAACAACGGAAAAAAGATAAACAAAAGGCAGAGGCTATCTACAAAAAACATTACAAGAAGGATTTCGACAACAGGCAAAGAATTGCTTTCCAACAGTTCAAAATCAACATGACGTTGGCGTTGGGTAAAGACTTTCCTGAAACGAACAAAATGACCAAGAAGGAAGAGAATGATTGGGATAAGTACATCAAAGAAGCTGCCAAATTCGAGGATGATGAGATGACGACCAAAATTGAAGACGTGGAGATGGTAAAGGAGATGAAATCATTGATGTACATTCCCGCCCTATGGATAGAAGGTCTGGAGCGAGGGACCAAAAGGAAGAATTCCCAGCTAGACACAAGAGCTCACTTTTTTGGAATGGTTCACGTAAGTGAGACCGATTCACTGGAACGATATGGTCCGTTGAACCCAGATTGGGTGGAATACTACTTTGATGGTGTTTTCGTGGAGTTAACCAAGCTACAGCCACGATACTGGTGGCCTGTTGTGCTAGGTAATTCACGCGAGGAAGACGACCTTGCTCCAGAAGAATTAATGGTTACCCAAGTCAAGATCCAGTACCCTCAATTTGATCGAGAACTTTGTCTGGTAAACAGTGTTGCCTCTACTCTCTACCACTGTGGAGAAAAAGAGGCCGCCAGACAATTGATGCAAAGGTGTAGCGAGTTTCAGTACCTAACAAAGCCACTCGCCCTGAAACAACTGAAGGAGATCATGAGAGACGTCGTGCCATGTATCGGTGATTGCGAGGTTTTCAACCAGGGGAAAGCCAAAAAAAACAAGATCAAAAAATTATCAATCGAAGAATTGATCAACAAGAAGACAAGGTTCCCAACCGTGGTTGTTCCATTAGGCAAGGACGGATCCAACAACCACGCAATTGTGGTGATCAATGATCTAATCTTGGACTCAACCCAAGCCTTCGCTATGAAATTGTGCCGCGAGAGCCTCGACTGGATTTGTGGAGACATGGGAATCGACGTGATTGATGTGGCATTACGCTTCAACAGAAGTCATGGAACAAAAAAGAAACTACAGTATGCGGATGCAAAACATTGGTAACTACGTGACAAATTCATACATTTGAATATCAATAATGAATAATATGTAGTGTACGTTATACATAACAGGAAATACTGCGCCTTGACCAAGTTTTATTCAAGTACAGTCGTTGAATTCATTGCCCCATAGTTCTTGACACCAAATTTCGTTATAACTAGAATGTGTTTCCTCGTCTGGCACCATTAGGCAGTGACGCACGATCGCGTCAGGTTCAACCAACTGAATGTTCGGTGTTTTACGATTTCCGGCATGATAAATATACGCCTGTTTCCACTTAGTCGAAAACACCGATTCACGAGAATGAGAGTAATCACAGGTGGACACCACTGCCATCACATCACCCATAACAGGCATTTCATTGTCAACAGTCCAATCGACTGGTGTGGGACGAACAAACCCCAATATTTGACCTGGTGCGTAAAGATGCTGTAACGCAATAGTTTCGTCATCACCATACGCCACGTGACAAGACGCATCAGAAGCGTGTTGTTGATGATTATCGCTTGACCACCTCAACATAACCCAGTCATACCAGGGACCGGTGTGACGATAGTTGGCATGACCACGAAAGATGACCCCGTCTCTCTTATACTCTGTGCTCAGAAACAAGCGTCGGTGACAATACCGGTTACCTGGGCCGATTGGTAGCGTATTGTGAGGGGGCAAGGTGGCATAATGCTCAACCAGAAACTGAACCATTTCAGTGCTGAAATAATCAGGCTTCGTATTGCGGAGATCAAACTGAAATGTGGCTGGAAGGTTATCGTTTGTTTCAACGAACAACCATCCTTTTGCACCTTGTGAAGACAAGCCGGTACATGTCTCCATGGATGATGACACTACTGGCATCAACGACGGATCATAATTGGTGGTCATGCGTTGATATGCCATGTCGACGATATATGCGTCACTCACGCGTTGACCCAGCTGTTTGTCCAGTACTTCTGCTCGCTGTTGCGTACCTTTCGCAGGTCGTTTCACTAACCTAATGTGATTGTGTTCTGTGGGGCCCGTATGAGAACCTTGCGGAGCACCATTCCGTTCAATGTCATCGGGAACATGGAGTTGCTCGTGTATTTTGGCTTTTTCCCACCCCTGGCCTCGCTCACGGGGCCACAGTCTCATCAGCTCACGCAGCATCACACGAATGGCTTGTCGTGCAGCTTCTCTAGGAGCCTTCTTCCCTCTTTCCCAATAGGTATCTCGTTTCAACCAAACCCAATATGATAACAACATTTGAAATACTTGACGCATTTCATTTACTCGTTGGGGAGTCCCCAAAACAGAGGTGAGAAATTTTGAACCCTCTTCTTGTAGAGAAACGACAACAATTGTGAACATGATTCCCACTTTTAACTTGGCAGAGAGATCAGTCAACGACGTCACACCATCTTTCCAGACTAAACGGGGCATGCTGGGTTCAGCACCCGAGCTGGCGAAACGCTGACGTGGAAGCAAGGATAAACGCCTGACAATGTTGTCCAGTTGCGGTTTCTGGGAAGAACTCATTTCGTCCTTGAAAAGGATGGTGAGACAATCGGGAATGATTCCATTTTCAATTGAGTGAAGAGGCTCGATCGGGCATGCTGCACTAAAAATACCAAATCGACATCCGCCATAGCTAACATCGAACCACGCGTTGTGCACGTTGTATTGATTGAACTGGTCGAGGGTTTCCTGTTGGTCCTCCCTAACCAACTGCATGATTTTTACCATGCTCATCTTCTTGCACTGAACCAAGGGGTCACCCGACTGGTCACCACGTACATTGCATTTGCGACAAAGCCGACTTAATTTGTTGGAATAACTACAGGAGGTACAGCAAATCTTATCCCCGCCCTGCATATCGCCAATGATGAACGAGACAGGCACCTTTATGTTGACCCTCTTCGTTTGATGGCCCAAAACTAAAGGAATATCGTCCAACACACCAGCCTGCTGAGCTTCAATTAGGGACGCCAGGATGGTCTTAAAAATAGAATGTAGACGCTCGGCCTTTAATTCCTTAGATTGAACTTTGGCCTCTGCAGATGATTGAATCAAAGATAAATCATTGATATATCCAAGTGTACGCCATGCTATGGGTAGGTTTCGCATTTTCTGGTTCAAAATAGAGGTTGTAAACACCAGAGGCCAGGAGGAAGCCTTACCACCTTTTCGCAGGTACGTCTCGTCGCAGGCCATGATGATAGGCATCACGAAGTCTTTCGATGGATCCGTTACTTCGTGGTGGTAGGCGGTGTTGTACCACTGACCGGAATTGATAGTTGAGAGTAGTCCGGTCGGTGAAATGTATTTACCAAAGGGGTTGTCGGCATTCACATCCAAGTTATCGATATTGCCAAACAATACTCGATCCTGCACCAAGGTGGCCAGCTGAGTTATAAAATGGAAACAGGTGGTTTCCACGACCTGTGGTACACGTCCAGGAAGCGTCGTTGGGATTTGTTCCGGACGAGATCCTTGGCAATTCAACCACTTCTCAAGATACTTCATCTGTGCATTACGGGAGGAGCGTCGAGGCGCGAAATTATAATTGGCATGTCGAGCAGCACGTCCCCACTCCATTATATCTTTGTACAGATAATGTGGAGCGTTTGCATCACTCAGTATTTTTAATAACTTTGTTTCGTGAAACTGTGTGGTGGTAAAGCGAATACCAAATCTCAGGGCCGCCTCGTTGGCTGATTCACGATATACACCAGCGTTGTTGTTGGATGCACCGCCTGTAGATTCGTCCTCGGAGCCTACAACGGAAGCCTCATCTGACTCCTCAACTGAGGCTTCGTCATCCCAGGGAAACTCAGTTAAGGCCTCCTCGTTATCCACTGGTGGTGATGGCAGAACATTTTTTGCCCGTCTCGGCGTTTTGGACAGCTTGACCGCGGCGCAGGTTCGCGATTTGCTGAAGTGAATGTGAAGTCCATTAAGAGCCTTGAAGCTCTTGCTACAATCAGGATTGGGACAACGAAATGCGTACTGAAGACATGGTTTTTTACTACCAGAGGCAACAGCAGAGGAATTGATTCGCTTCGCCGACATCACAAAGCAGTGTGGTTGACGAATGCTGTGATGTGATGAATGTGAAGTGTCGCTGCAAGGGAAATGCTCAAATACATACTGTGGTTAGATTCAGTGATTCCCAACGTATTAGTTGACTTTTTGACATAATTAGTTTAATTTATCAAATAGCTATGTGAAGTTTCTAATAACCATGGCAACCACTTCAACGATTCAATAAATGTTTCACATAGTTAGGTCAAAATAAACGCGTACGTTCATGTTGACATAGTCATGTGAGAAATAGCAATGCTCCTGTGAAAATGTCACCTAACCAGGTGTACTTTTATGTCAAAACTCACATTGCTATGTGACGTCTCACATTCTTAGTTGAGTTTTTGACATAGCTATGTCAGTCTTTCACATAGACAGGTCAAAATCAAAG
>OOFU01000130.1_pt1 | contig 11273 bp, 10 predicted proteins | sample 1670361 | NCBI WGS metagenome assembly OOFU01 (sample SAMEA98145418, study PRJEB22522) | marine metagenome | biome: marine biome; feature: marine water body; material: sea ice | place: Arctic Ocean | collected 14-Sep-2015 | depth 1.3 m
TTGTATGTTGTTTATTTCTGTTGTGTGTTTAGTGTTAGTTGTAGCATCGATGTGGATGGCTTTGGGTATGATGAGGTTGTCACCGAGGATTGTGTCATTGCCTTGTAAGTTGATGTTATTTGTATTAGTGGATGGTTGGAACTTAGTCTTTGGCACCTTGGCCAATAGTTTTGGGATGAGTTAGCGAATGTTATACGGCCAGAGAATTAATAATAAGGTGCACCCATGAGTCCAGAAGTCTTCGTCGATATACTCAAAGAAGCGTTGCAGATGGTTATTCTGTTGGTTTCGGCGATTATCCTGCCTAGTTTATTTGTTGGATTAATTGTTGCTGTGTTTCAAGCCGCAACCTCTATCAATGAACAAACAATGAGTTTTTTGCCGCGTCTGATTGTCACTTTGTTGGCACTTAGTTGGGGTGGACATTGGCTAGTGCAGAAGCTTATGGACTTCTTTTTTACTATGGTAGAACGTATCCCTGAAGTATTAGGCTAGTGTTACTACTTGTTTTAGACCAAGGCTAAATCTTGGATATAGCAACGACTACCATCATGCAGTATCTGGCGGATTTATTGTTGCCATTTATGCGTATATCAGGGTTATTTGCCTCTATGGTGGGTTTGAGTGCTAAGACAGTGCCACCTATGACAAGGGCGCTGCTGACACTTTTTTTGACCCTTATTATCATGCCCGTTATCCCGCCAGTTCCGATTCCAGCAAACGACCTTTTTTCTGTAGGTACGTTCTTATTAGTGGCCCAGCAATTAATTATTGGCATAGCATTGGGTTTTTTGTCGAATATGGTGCTCAACACTTTTGTGTTAGCAGGACAAATAGTGGCTCTTCAAACGGGTTTGGGTTTTGCATCAATAGTTGATCCAGTTAATGGTATCAGTGTGCCTGCAGTGGGACAGTTTTATCTTATATTAGCAACACTGCTATTTTGGTCATTAGATGGACATTTAGCCATGATACGCATGATTGTGATGAGTTTTGAGGCTTTTCCGATTGGTGAGGCATGGTTTGCCCCAGAACAATTTAGAGACATTGCACACTGGGCAGGCTGGATGTTTATTTCAGCTGTCACCATTTCTCTGGCGCCTATTGTGTCATTACTTATTGTGAATCTGGCCTTTGGTGTGATGACAAAAGCAGCGCCACAATTAAATATTTTTAGTATTGGTTTCGCCATCGCTCAAATTATGGGGCTTTTGATTATTTGGTTAACTTTAGACAACTTAACGCATCACTTTGAGGTGATGTGGGAGCGGGCACTGAATATGATGTGCCAGCTGGTGCTAGTGTGTACTTAAGTGGTAGTGAATTTAAGTTAATAGAGGTAAGCCATGTCTGATGCAAACGAAAAAACAGAAGAACCCACCTCCAAAAAAATTGAGGACTCCCGTAAAAAAGGGCAAATTGCTAGGTCTAAAGAGCTGTCGACAACTTTAGTTTTAATCTCCAGTGGCGTCAGTTTCTTAGTTATTGGTTCTGAGATTGCTAACGCTTTATTTGAAGTGTCACAGCGCACGTTTACTCTGTCTCGCGACGAGACTTACGATTTTACCCATATGTTTCAAGCATGGGGGTTTGCCATTGACACCATCAGCTTGCCTGTATTGTCTTATATGCTGATTGTGACTGTTGCAGGCATTTACGGTAATATAGCTTTAGGTGGATATAATTTCACTTGGGATTCAGCGGCGCCAAAAGCTCAAAAAATAAGCCCAATAGCTGGATTTAAGCGAATGTTCGGTATGAATAGCGTAGTGGAATTATTTAAAGCGATAGCTAAATTTGTGGTGGTGGCGCTGATGGCATACGTAGCACTTATTATCTTTAAAGATGAAGCGTTACATTTGGACTTAGAACTGTATCCACAAAACTTGTTTCATGCCTTAGATTTAATTGCATGGGCTTTTTTGATGATGTGTTGTGCTTTGATCCCCATAGCTGTGTTTGATGTGCCTTATCAGAGTTATAAACACAACAAAGAAATGAAAATGTCGTTACAGGAAGTTAAAGACGAACGTAAAAATGCCGACGGCGATCCTCAAGTTAAAAGCAGAATTCGTAAGTTACAATATCAAGCTGCTGCTAACCGTATGATGCAAGAAGTGCCGAACGCTGATGTGATAGTAACCAACCCAACTCACTTTTCTGTTGCATTAAAGTACGATCAGTTTGGTACCCGCGCGCCGACTTTAGTAGCTAAAGGAGTCGATGAAATGGCGATGCATATTAGAACAATTGCCAATGCCCATGAAGTACCCATCGTGGCTTCTCCTATGCTTGCTAGGGCTATTTATTATTCAACTGAAACAGATCACGAAATTCCGGAAAAGTTGTTTATGGCCGTAGCTCAGGTATTGGCATATGTGTATCAATTAAAAGCCTTTAAGCAAGGTAAAGGTAAACGTCCTAAACCAATTAAAAGTAACCTGCCTATTCCGCCTGAATTAAGACGATAACGTCATTTTATAATTAAAATCATGCTTCTAAACAGACTTGGCTCACTAGTTGCTTTTACTACTTATAAGGTCAACAGAATCAACAAAGCGTCAATTTTTCGTTTATGCAATTAGCCTCTTATTTCGGTCGATTTGACAAAAATCAATTCAAGTCCATATCATCTGGTTTAGGCGCACCAATCGTCCTATTAGCAATAATGGGCATGGTGATTTTACCTATGCCAGCTTTCTTATTGGACATCTTATTTAGCTTTAATATTGCCCTTTCTCTTGTGGTCATATTGGTGTCAGTCTTTACTAAAAAGCCCGTTGATTTTGGTATTTTTCCTCTTGTACTGTTAATTGCGACTGTATTACGACTTGCCTTAAATGTAGCGTCAACAAGAATAGTTTTACTTGAGGGTCACGAAGGAGGTGATGCAGCAGGTAAGGTAATACAAGCTTTTGGTGAAGTAGTCATTGGTGGGAATTATGCAGTAGGTATCGTTGTTTTTGCTATTTTACTCATCATTAACTTCAAAGTGGTTACCGCTGGCGCGGGGCGAATTTCAGAAGTTAGTGCACGTTTTACTTTGGACGCCATGCCCGGTAAACAGATGGCTATAGATGCAGATCTAAATGCCGGTTTTATTGATTCCGATGAAGCCCGTAAACGTCGTTTTGAAGTAACTAGTGAAGCAGATTTTTATGGCTCTATGGACGGTGCCTCAAAATTTGTTAAGGGTGATGCGATTGCTGGTTTATTCATTATGTTAATAAACATAGTGGGAGGCTTGTTTATTGGGATGATCCAACATGATCTGGCTTTTGGTGATGCCATTGAAATATATACATTATTAACAATAGGTGATGGCTTAGTTGCACAAATTCCTTCATTACTGTTGTCAGTAGCCACCGCTATTATTGTGACAAGAGAAAATGACTCACAAGAAATGGGCAAAGAATTAACTAAGCAATTGGGAAATCAACGGGCGCTCTATATCACCTCTGGTATTTTGTTCGTAATGGGGATTGTACCCGGTATGCCCCATGTTGCTTTTTTGGGGTTCAGTGCGGTGGTGGGTGGTTACGCTTATTATAGCCATTGGCGCGCAAAAAAAATTGCCAATGAACCAGTAGCGGTTAAATCTTTACCTGAACACAATCAACAGCCATTAGAAGTAAAAGAGCTTAGTTGGGATGACGTGCAGCATGTGGATACCATCGGCTTAGAAGTGGGTTATAGATTGATCCCATTGGTAGATAAAGCTCAAGGTGGCGAATTGCTTACTCGTATTAAAGGTGTCCGGAAAAAATTATCCCAAGAATTAGGTTTCTTGATCCCACCCGTACATATCCGTGACAACTTAGATCTAAGCCCAAATAATTACACCATTGCTATGTTAGGTGTCACTGTAGGCGAAGCTGAATTGAGCCATGATGATGAATTAGCAATTAATCCAGGGCAAGTGTTTGGTAAATTAGAAGGCAAAGTGACAAAAGATCCTGCCTTTGGACTCGATGCTGTCTGGATCAGAGCCAATCAAAGAGAACATGCACAAACCTTAGGTTATACGGTAGTGGATGCTGCCACAGTCGTTGCTACTCATTTAAGCCAATTGTTAACCAATAATGCCTATCAACTGTTAGGACATGAAGAAGTTCAACAATTGTTAGATTTGCTGGCAAAAAACAGTCCTAAACTTGTCGAAGGTTTAGTGCCTGATATATTGCCACTGAGCACAGTAGTCAAAGTTCTACAAACCATGCTTTACGAAGGTGTGCCGATAAGAGATATGCGCAGCATAGTGCAAACATTATGTGAGTTTGGCCCCAAAAGCCAAGATCCTGACGTATTGGTTTCTGCGGTACGTATCGCTCTTAAACGCTTAATTGTTCAAGAAATAAACGGTGGTTTGGGAGAAATACCTGTTATTACTTTGGCACCAGAATTGGAACAGATGTTGCACCAGTCACTACAAGCTGGAGGAGCAGATGGTGCGGGAATTGAACCCGGTCTTGCTGAACGTTTACAAGTGTCGTTAAACGAAGCCGCTCAGCAACAAGAATTAGCAGGTGAACCTGCAGTTTTATTGACCTCAGGTATGTTAAGGCCGGTATTATCAAAATTTTTAAAACACTCTGTGAGTGGATTACATGTGTTGTCTTATCAGGAAATACCTGACGACAAACAAATTAAAATTGTCAGTGCCGTAGGTCAATAATCTGACAGATCGGTCTAGTGTGATGTGGGTACAAAAAGGGTATATATGAAAATCAGACGGTTTTATGGCAAAGATATGCGAGAAGCACTTAAGCAAGTAAAAGATGAGTTAGGTGGTGACGCGGTAATTATGTCAAATAAAAAACATGCTGACGGTATCGAAATAATTGCTGCCTATGACAAAGAGCCTGATGCTCAGTTATTACCTAGTAAGGTTGTGCCCAATAAATCGGCTAACTTACCAAAGAAAACGCCTACTTTGAGTGAAATAATTGGTGACTCAGGACCAGATAGTTTAAAGGCACTTTTAGAAAAACAGTCCAAGTCTGCTTCTGAATCGCAATACAAAGATGTCAAGCAAGCAACTGAACAACAGCCACAAATTTATTCAGGTAATTCTGTTTCTTCAAATTTTCAGCAAGATAATCAGCAACAAGATGCCCTACAAGAAATGCGTCAAGAGTTATCTTCTTTACGCCAAATTTTGCAATTTCAGGTTTCCGGGTTGATTGAGCAAGAAAAAAACCGCAAACATCCCCTGCATGGATATTTGTTAAGAAGGTTGCAGCAAATGGGGATATCGGATGTTTTAGCGGAAGAAGTTGTTTCTTATGCACCAGAAGGTGCCGATGAGAGACAATCTTGGTTATTTCTTCTCAAACTTTTAGCTAACAGATTACAAACCAAACACGACGACATATTGTCTCAACCGGGCGTAATTGCATTAATGGGGCCAACAGGCACAGGTAAAACTACCACCATAGCTAAACTTGCAGCTCAAGCAGCACATAAATTTGGTGTTGATCAGGTAGCAATTATTACTTTAGATAATTATCGAATAGGTGCATACGAACAAATTGCTACCTATGGAAAAATCATTGGCTGTAGTGTTAAACAAGCACAAAATTCAAATGAGTTATCAGATTTGCTTTATCAATTTAGAAATAAACGTTTAGTGATGGTAGATACAGCAGGTTTTAGTCAAAAAGATGCGAGGCTTATCAAACAGTTAGAAACAATGAAGCAAAATACCTGTGCTAATATTAGAAATTATTTGGTGATGCAAGCAAATTGTCAATACCGTGTGATGCAACAAACAGTAAATGAATATCAAAAGATTTCTTTACAAGGGTGTATATTGACAAAATTAGACGAATGTTACAGCTTAGGAGAGGTAATCAGCGTGGCAATTGAGAACAAATTACAAATTTGTTATTTGGCTGACGGTCAAAGAGTACCTGAGGATCTGCAACCTGCAAGCACAAAATTTTTAATTACTAGTGCGGCGAAGCTTTATAAAAAATTCGGTTTAATTCATAATAGACCCAATATCGTTAATAACGCAGCAGTAGCAGTATGATTGTGGACCAAGCGAGTAGTTTAAGAAGAATGAATCAGTCTAAATTGATAAAAGTAATAGCCGTGACTGGTGGTAAGGGTGGTGTAGGAAAAACAAATGTTACTCTAAATACTGCTATATCACTTGCTCAACAAGGCAAAAGAGTCATGGTTCTGGATGCTGACTTAGGTTTGGCCAACGTTGATGTACTTTTAGGTCTTCGAGTTGAAAAAAACCTATCTCATGTATTATCAGGTGAGTGTACCTTAGACGAGGTCTTAGTTGAGGGACCTTATGGGATCAAGATTGCACCAGCTAGCTCTGGTAGCCAGTCAATGACAGAACTTACGGCAACGGAGCACGCTGGTCTTATTCGTGCTTTTAGTGAATTACAATCGCAAATAGATGTATTGATTGTCGACACTGCGGCCGGTATTTCAGATATGGTATTAAGCTTTTCTAAGGCGTCTCAAGATATTATTATGGTGGTTTGTGACGAACCAACATCTCTTACGGATGCTTATGCACTGATAAAAATTCTGAACAAAGAGCATGGTATATTTCGTTTTAAAATTGTTGCCAATATGGTGCGTAGTATACGCGAAGGTGATGAATTATTTTCCAAATTATCGAAAGTAACAGATAGATTTTTAGATGTGGCACTAGAGCTTGTTGCAGTTATTCCTTTTGATGAAAATGTTCGCAAGTCTGTCAGAAAACAAAAAGCAATTGTGGAAGCATTTCCTACTTCACCTGCAGCTATAGCTATAAAGAGGCTTGCTAAAAGAGCGATAGAATGGCCTATACCTAATCAACCAGGTGGTCATCTAGAATTTTTTCTAGAACAATTGGTCACAAAAAATACAATGGACGATAACAGGTGAATAGTAAAGCTGCTGCTTATCAACAACTTTCCAATAAGAATGAGTTGGTTGAAAGACATGCTTCGCTAGTTAAGCGAATTGCTCATCATTTGGTTGCTCGTTTGCCAGCTAGTGTTCTAGTGGATGATTTGATCCAAGCCGGTATGATAGGTCTGTTGGAAGCATCGAGAAATTTTGATGGAAGCAAAGGTGCAAGTTTTGAAACATTCGCAGGGATCCGCATTAGAGGTTCCATGTTGGATGAAATACGCAAAGGTGATTGGACGCCTCGTTCTGTACATAAGAACGGCCGTGCTATAACTGAAGCTATCAATCAAGTTGAACGCGAAACCGGTCGTGATGCCCGCGATTTAGATGTTGCAGAAAAATTACAAGTCAGTATTGAAAGTTATCACCAAATGTTAAATGAAGTGAATGCTGGAAAAATTATAGGCATAGAGGATTTAGGCGTAACTGAGGATGTGATAAGCACACAACAAACAAAAAGTTCCGATACGCCCTTTGAAGACTTTCTTCAAGGTGCGTTTCAAAAAGCATTGGCATATTCTATTACAACATTGCCAGAACGTGAAGCAATTGTGTTGTCCTTATATTATGATGAAGAGTTAAATCTGCGGGAAATTGGTGAGGTTCTGGATGTAAGTGAGTCTAGAGTGAGTCAAATACATAGCCAAGCCATGTTGAAAATTAAGTCTCGCATGCAATATTGGCGTTCAAACGAAAAATAATTATAGTAATAATGTTGGATTTTAACCCGAGCGTTAGAATTATCACCGGAGGTAGTTTTGGATAAAAATATGAAGATCCTTGTTGTTGATGACTTTTCGACAATGCGTCGGATTATCAAGAATTTACTTAGAGATCTTGGATTTGCAAATATACAAGAAGCTGACGATGGAAACACCGCGTTGCCTATGTTGAAACAAGGTGATTTTGATTTTGTTGTGACCGATTGGAACATGCCTGGCATGCAAGGTATTGACTTGCTCAGAGCTATACGTGCTGATGCGAGTTTAAAGCATATTCCTGTTTTAATGGTTACTGCTGAGGCGAAAAAGGAACAAATCGTAGCTGCAGCGCAAGCTGGTGTTAATGGATATGTTATTAAACCTTTTACTGCTGCGACATTAAAAGAGAAATTGGCGAAAATCTTTGAAAGACTTGGTTAAATTAAAGCTAAGCTGATTACGAGGAAAGATTGTATGAAGACCTTTAATTCTGCGCCAATTTCTCTTGAAGACGCAAAAAAATTAGTAACATTGATTGAAAGCGGAGATAATCAATCGGCCCATGAGCTACTTGAATCCGCTAGTGGCCAAAGTTCAGTTGAGCTATTTGCAGAAGTAGGTAAATTGACACGTCAACTTCACGATTCATTGAATAATTTTCAGTTAGTTCCTCGCATAATCAACATGGCTAATGAAGACATTCCTAATGCTCAAACACGACTTAATTATGTTATTGAAGCAACTGAAGAGGCAGCAAACAAAACTATGGATTTGGTTGACTCTTGTATGCCTATTGCAGAGAAAATGCATAATGGGATAGTTAATCTCTTGCCTCAATGGAATAAACTGATGAGCCGAGAGTTGCAATTAGGCGAATTCAATATACTTGTCAATGAAATGGATAGTTTTCTTAAAGATGGAAATGATGAGTCTGCTAAATTGACAGGCCTTTTGAGTGAAGTACTACTGGCACAAGGTTACCAAGATTTAACAGGTCAAATTATTAGGCGAGTTATAGAGTTGGTGAAAGAAGTTGAAGATAACTTAGTCTCCATGCACACTATGTTCGGAGGTGTTGAACCAAAAGATAGCTTTAGGGTTGTTGAAAAACCTAACAAAACTCAGAATGAAGCCGATATAATTAAAGCTGAAGGTCCTATATTGGATGCCGACAGCAGAGAAGACGTAGCGTCAAATCAAGATGACGTAGATGATTTGCTTTCGAGTCTAGGATTTTAGGGGCGCTTTTAATATGACATTTGATGTTGACGAGGAAATACTAGCTGACTTTCTGGTTGAAGCTGGGGAAATTTTAGAACAATTACAAGGTCAGCTTGTCGAATTAGAAAATAACCCAGAAGATGCAAATCTCTTGAATGCTATTTTTAGGGGCTACCACACGGTTAAAGGTGGTGCTGGGTTTTTATCACTTAATGAATTAGTCGACATCTGTCACGGTGCAGAAAACGTTTTTGATGTCATGCGAAACGGTCAACGCGCTCTTACACCTGAACTGATGGATGTAATATTACAGGCTACTGATGAAGTGGTTCAAATGTTTGAACTTGTCAAAGCTGGTGACCCATTGGTCGCTGTCGAAAAGAGTCTTATCGATACCCTCACTAGATTAAGTAAACCAGAATCTTTAGACGAGATTGCATCAGTGAATAAGCCTGAGCCTAATGTTGATGTGATTATGAATGAGCAGGTTTCCACGGCTTCTGGTGATTTTAGTGAAGATGAATTTGAAGCTTTACTAGATGAGCTTCACGGTGACAGTGCACCTACAGCCAAAGAATCTTCTGTAATAGAAGATTCGTCTACAAACGATCAAGATATTAGTGATGATGAATTTGAGGCATTACTTGATCAACTTCATGGTAAGGGACAATTCAAAGGCGAAAAGGTACTTGATGATAGTCAGGTAAAAGATGTTTCAATTCCAGAAAATACTGCTAATGATGATATTTCTGATGATGAATTTGAAGCACTCCTAGACCAATTGCACGGCAAAGGTAAAGGTCCAGCTGATGAGCCACCTAAAAGTGCTGCTGTAGTTAATGAAATAATCCCCGTCGCTGAGAAACCAACTGAAGTTAAAAAAGTCTTTACGCCGGTCGAAAAAGAACAATTAGCTAAACCTGTAGTAGCAAAAAAAGAAGAGAAGAAATCTTCGGCTGCTCCTCAAGCAGAAACCACTGTTAGAGTTGATACGAAACGTCTGGATCAGATCATGAATATGGTAGGCGAATTGGTATTAGTCAGAAACCGTCTACTCAGTTTGAGTAATAATGTTAATAATGAGAGCATGGCAAAGGCCATCGCAAACTTAGATGTCGTCACAGGCGATTTGCAAGGTGCGGTAATGAAAACCCGCATGCAGCCTATTAAGAAAGTATTTGGACGTTTTCCTCGAGTTGTACGTGACCTTGCTAGAACCCTTAAAAAAGAAATTACTCTCGAACTTGAAGGTGAAGAAACCGACTTAGATAAAAACTTAGTAGAAGCCCTAGCCGATCCATTGGTGCATTTAGTTCGAAACTCTGTTGACCACGGTATTGAGATGCCCGAAGAAAGAATAGCTGCAGGTAAACCTTCTATGGGAACAGTAAAATTGACTGCATCTCAAGAAGGAGACCATATTCTGTTAAGAATTATAGACGATGGTAAAGGCATGGACCCAGATAAACTCAAGGAAATTGCGGTTTCTCGTGGTGTTATGGATGCTGATACTGCCGCAAGAATGAGTGATGTAGAAGCATTCAATCTGATTTTTGCACCAGGTTTTTCAACTAAAACCGAAATATCTGAAGTATCAGGCCGTGGTGTTGGCATGGACGTAGTGAAAACAAAGATTAATCAGTTAAACGGTTCGGTTACTATTGATTCTAAGATCGGCGTTGGCACCACACTTGAAATAAAAGTGCCATTAACGTTAGCTATTTTACCCACACTAATGATAGTTATCGGTAAACAAACCTTTGCTCTACCGCTAGTTTCTGTGAATGAAATAATCAATCTTGATATGCAAAAGCTCAACACTGTTGATGGTCAATTGACTATGATTGTCCGCTCTAAAGCGATTCCATTATTTTATTTAGGGGAGTGGTTAGCTAGGGGTGAAGTTAATATTGATAAGAGCATAGGGCATGTGGTGGTTGTACAAATAGGTACGAAGCAACTTGGATTTGTAGTTGATGCACTTATTGGTCAGGAAGAAGTCGTGATAAAACCCCTAGATGAGTTACTTCAAGGCACACCCGGAATGGCTGGAGCCACGATAACGAGTGATGGTGGGATCGCTTTAATATTAGATGTACCGGGTTTACTGAAAAAATATACGGCTAAAAAAGCATAACAAATTATGCTTTTGATACGCCTTACGTGAAACTGACAGTTATAGATATAGGTAAGACAAGCGACAATGGCTTATAGGATTCTAATAGTTGATGATTCAACTTTTTTTCGTCGCAGAATAAAACAGATACTTGAAGAAGACGCTGAGTTAGAGGTGGTAGGTGAAGGAAAAAACGGTCAGGAAGCCTTAACATTGGTTGCATCTTTAAAGCCTGATGTTGTGACAATGGATATAGAAATGCCTGTCATGAACGTGATCACAGCTGTGAAGAAAATAATGGCTAGCAATCC
>OOFU01000131.1_pt1 | contig 11200 bp, 10 predicted proteins | sample 1670361 | NCBI WGS metagenome assembly OOFU01 (sample SAMEA98145418, study PRJEB22522) | marine metagenome | biome: marine biome; feature: marine water body; material: sea ice | place: Arctic Ocean | collected 14-Sep-2015 | depth 1.3 m
GACAGGTTCACCCCGGGCTGACTGCTCCACTACCATTGGCACTAGATTAGCTTGTGTATTATCCATCTTAGGAAGCATGGAGGTAATACCATCAGTAATACTAAATTCGCTCATTTTTCACAACTTCCGTTACTTTTGGACCCATTTTGGTCGTGTTCTGAATATCAAACTGATGACTTAGGTCGCGCTAATTAAGCTTTGCCGTTCATTAGTTCTTGAAAGCTTGATGCCTTTTCGGTCACTTTCGCTTGAGTCAATATGTGGTCGACAACTTGATCTTCAAGTACCATCGCTTCAAGATTTGCACGAGCTTGCTTATTTTGGCGATAATATTCTGATACTTGAGCGGGATCTTCATAGGATGAAGCCATTTCAGCTAAGGTAGATTCAATGATGCTCTCATCGGGTTTGATTTCTGCTGATTTTATAATCTCACTCACTAGTAATCCTAGCTTTACCCTTTTGGCGCCTTCTTCAGCAAATAGTTCATCAGGCAAAGTAGAGGTATCGAAAGATTCCATGCCTTGACCTTGACTCATGCGTTGGGCAGCCTGTTCTTTTAAAGCTTTTACTTCTTCGGCGACTAGTGCCGTTGGTGCAATAATTTCATTCGCTTCTAATAGGCCTACCATTACTGCGTTTTTCAGTTCAGACTTTAAGCGTTGCTTCAGCTCTTTTTCCATATTGGCACGAATGTCTGCATTCATCTTTTCGATATCACCGTCTTTCACACCGAATGCCTTGGCGAATTCAGCATCGACTTCTGGCAAAACAGGCTCCGATACTTTAGTAGCCTTCAGTGTAAATTCGGCTTTTTTTCCAGCTACGTCTTTACCATGGTAATCATCTGGAAAATTGACTTCAGCAACCTTTTCTTCACCCGCTGAAATACCATCTAAGCCTTCTTCAAATTCTTTTAGCATTTGGCCAGCACCAATTTCAACTTCCATGTCTTTACCAGCCCCACCCTCAAAAAGTTCGCCGTCAATTCGTCCCTCGAAATCGACCGTTACTTTATCGTTGTGAGTTGCAGCGCGATTTACTTCTGCCCATTCTTTACGTTGTTCGCGTAATTTGGTAATCATATCTTCAAAATCTTGCTCAACAATTTCAGCCGTTGGCTTTTCAATTATTATAGAATCAAGATTTAACTTTGTGACTTCAGGATAGACCTCAAAGACGGCAACATAAGTCATGTCTTCTTTTTCTTCCGCTGTCATTGATTGAATGTTGGGCATGCCAGCAGGCCTGACGTTTTCTTGCATTAGTGCTTGTTGGTAAGATGATTCAAGTACGTCACCAACAACCTCCTGACGAACGTGCCCACCGAATTTTTGTTGGACAACTTTTAGGGGGACTTTACCTGGACGAAAACCATCAATTTTGACAGTCTTGGTGAGCTCTTTGAGCTTCTTTTCGACTGCCAGAGTCACCGTATCGGAAGGAACCTGAACAGTCATTTTACGTTCGAGGCCTTCGAGTGTTTCGATAGATACTTGCATGATAAAATCTCGTGATTTTCTATAAGAGGAATACTATTGCCAGTGAGTGTACTGACTTACATTAATCTAAACAGGTTTTTATTCATTAATAAACAACAAATTGACTGAATAAAAATGGTGCGAAAGGAGAGACTCGAACTCTCACATCCTGAGATACCAGAACCTAAATCTGGCGCGTCTACCAATTCCGCCACTCTCGCACATTAGTTGCTTGTATCGGCTAATATATTGATAACCGATAATGAACTTACGCATTATCGTATATCAGCTTCGAATTTCTGACAATTACTTACTAAAATCAGCAAACAATTGCTAAATCAATATGGGGTGGACGATGGGGATCGAACCCACGACAACAAGAATCACAATCTTGCACTCTACCAACTGAGCTACGCCCACCATAAAAAATGCGCGCCCGGCAGGATTCGAACCTGCTACCCTCGGCTTAGAAGGCCGATGCTCTATCCAAATGAGCTACGAGCGCAGTAACCCTGATCCTGGACCGACTAAAACTACCTCCAACTGAAATAAACTATAAACGTTAATCAGTTAAGTCGAAATCCGGCGTCCTGCCATCAACCAAATGGTTGATATTTATTTATAAGATGAAAATACGATCCAGTCACCTGGTAAATGACTTTCAATTCGAAAATTAACCATCTTAATTTATCTGGTCGGGGTGGAGAGATTCGAACTCCCGACCCACTGCTCCCAAAGCAGTTGCGCTACCAGGCTGCGCTACACCCCGAAATCTGCCTATCAGCAAGGCGCAGGATAATACGCTGAAGAAAAATCGCCGTCAATTGAACATTACTGTTTTTATCATCTTTTTTTCCAACAGGGATGCAGACCGAATTCTTTATTGAATAAATTCAATTAATCTCGACGCCATTTCGTCCCATCCGCGCCATCTTCTAATATAATGCCAGCGGCGGTTAATTCATCTCGAATACGGTCAGCCGATGTCCAATCTTTGCTTTCTCTAGCATCCAACCGCTGCTGTATTAGTTCATCGACCTTGGCATCGATTAATCCACTATCGCTACCTACCTGACCCTTAAGATAGGTTTCGGCATCACTTTGCAGCAACCCAATAATACTTCCTAGATACCTTAATAAGCTTGCTAAAGAGTTAATTACTGCTGACTCTTCGGTTTTGGCTCGATTAATATCTCGTACTAAATCAAATAATACGGCTACAGCATTCGCTGTATTGAAGTCGTCATTTAAAGCGGCTTCAAATCTTTTTTGATACTCCGTATTGGTCGGCACCTCAACTAACTCAGTGCCTAACAACCCCCCATAAAAACGTTTGAGTGCACTTCTTGCATTATTTAGTTGGTCTTCAGAGTAATTCAATTGGCTTCTATAATGGCTACTGAGTATGAAATAACGAATCTCTTCCGCCTTGTAATCCTTTAGTACATCTCGAAGGGTGAAAAAATTACCCAACGATTTGGACATTTTTTCTTCGTTGACCCGCACGAAGCCATTATGCATCCAGTAATTGACAAAAGTTTCACCCGTACAGCATTCACTTTGTGCGATTTCATTTTCATGATGAGGAAACTGTAAATCTTGCCCGCCACCATGAATATCAAAATGGTTACCAAGCATTTGTGTCGACATCGCCGAGCACTCGATATGCCAACCAGGCCGACCATCACCATAATCAGAAGGCCAACTCGGTTCTCCCGGCTTAGCCGATTTCCACAAAACGAAATCGAGTGGATCGTTCTTTAGGCTGTCAACTTCGACCCGTTCGCCTGAACGCAACTCGTCTATCTTTTTACCAGACAGTTTGCCGTAGTCTTTGGACTTAGCCACTGAAAAGTAAACGTCCCCGTTGGGCGCCTGATAGGCATAGCCTTTAGTTATCAGCTCAGCAATCATTGTCAGCATCATATCGATACTATCAGTAGCCCGTGGCTCTTGGGTAGGTCGCAGTACTCCAAGAGCATCTGCATCCTCATGCATAGCATCAATAAATCGTTGAGTGAGTTGATAAAAGTCTTCACCGCGTTCATTCGCACGACTGATAATTTTATCGTCGATATCAGTGATATTTCGTACGTAATTAACGTCATAACCGAGGTGTTTCAAATAACGATAAACCACGTCAAAAACGACCAATACCCGAGCGTGTCCAATATGGCAATAGTCATAGACTGTCATGCCGCAAACATACATGCGAACCTGCCCTGGTACGATGGGTTTAAACGTTTCCTTTTGATTGGTTAGGCTATTGTATATTGTCAGCATCGAATGTCGGTTGGGCCAGTGTGTGGATTGGGTGGAGGAGTTTAAGATATAGAGAGTGGCAGGGAAACCCATAATATCGGCATTTGATCCAATACTGCCTGAAAGCCATCCTAAATAATGACTTTTTCAACGTTACATAAGATTATGCCTTATTCAATCAAACCCATCCTTCCATCTACCATCACAAATCAGTAGACTCTGTTTATTCTTCAATACAGCGGAAATTATGATGACCAAAAAGCTACTTCCACTTCTAATAGTGATAGCTGCGATCGCGTCTCTCGTTTTCTTCCCTGCTATTAAATCGGCGACTAAAGGCAATAAAACAATGACTGAAACAGCAACAGAAAACGTATCCGTAATGTTAGAAACATCTATGGGTAACATCACTATCGAAATCGATATGGAGAATGCACCGAATACGGGTAAAAACTTTTTAGCTTATGCTGATGATGGTTATTTCGCAGAGACTATATTTCATCGCATCATTCCTAACTTCATGATTCAGGGCGGCGGCATGACAGCGGACATGTCCGACAAACCAAGTAAGCATGCGGCAATTAAGAATGAAGCTAATAATGGCTTAAAAAATGATCGTGGCACTTTAGCTATGGCACGTACTGGCGACCCACATTCAGCAACATCACAATTTTTCATTAACCATGCTAACAATGGATTTTTGAACCATACCAGCGAAACCGCACAAGGTTGGGGTTATGCTGTTTTTGGTAAGGTAACTGATGGCATGCACATTGCCGACGCAATGGCAGTAGTTGCAACTGGCAATAATGGCGGGCACGGGGATGTGCCTTTAGAAACGATTACTATCATCGGCGCAAGCCGTCTGTAAGCTATCATCTAAAAGCTGCCTTCTGTAATTTAAGGACTGCATTTGCATGAATCATGAAACGCTTTTTATATCAGACTGCCATGTCGATGCAGGAAAGCCAGAAATAACGAGCAACCTGCTCGATTTCTTACAAAACCGGGCAGTAAATGCCCGGTGTTTATACATCCTTGGCGATTTATTTGAAGCCTGGATCGGTGATGACGAGCATAATCCTGGCAATGAGCCGATAATCGATAGCCTAAAACTACTGTCTAAAAACACCGAAATCTACTTCCTTGCCGGTAACCGAGATTTTTTACTCGGAAACGATGCTGCTAATGCAATTGGCTTAACACGACTTAACGACCCAACCATCATACAGCTCGGTGATCGTCAAGTTGCCCTACTACATGGCGACACCCTGTGTACCGATGATAACGACTACCAAGCATTTAGGCGCATGGTGAGGGATCCTGACTGGCAAACTCAATTTTTACTCAAGCCATTAACGGAACGTCAAGCGATTGCGGCTGCGTTGCGTGTTAAGAGTATCGAGGCAATGGCAGAAAAGGCGGTTGAAATTATGGATGTAAATGCTCAAGCAGTATCCAGCTGTTTTACTGAACTGGAAGCCGATGTCATTATTCATGGGCACACTCATCGACCCGCAGTTCATTCGTATGCCGACAACCATAAGCGCTTTGTACTCGGTGACTGGAACCCGCAGCCCAGTTATTTAAGCTGGAATAGCACACAGGGTTTTGAATTAGTTGACTCTAGAGTTACTAAACTTTACCAGTAGCTATCAACCTCGGTGGCAACTGATCCGTATACACCTGCAGATCACCAATATTGTTAGCCACCCAGTCACTGTCGTAATAGGTATCTAGATAACGCTCTCCGCTATCGCACATTAAAGTCACAATAGATCGGCTTTGCTGCTTTTCAATCATAGTCCGAACAACTTGAAAGACACCCCATAGATTAGTACCGGTAGATGCGCCAGGTTTACGTCCAATTAATGTATCAAGCCAAAGCATGGCAGCAATACTGGCAGCGTCAGGTACTCGAATTATTTGATCAACCACATCAGCCTGAAATGAAGGCTCTACCTGAGGACGTCCGATACCTTCAATACGACTGCTAACATCAGCAAATAGGTTTTTGTCACGAGTACGATGATAATCAAAAAATGCTGAATTTTCGGGGTCTACCACCACCAATTGCGTTGGATAGGCTTTATAACGAAAATATCACCAGAGCGTAGCCGAGGTGCCGCCCGTGCCAGCCCTCATGACGACGGTGTGCGGGATAGGATGGGCTCTTGCTCCATTTGCTGGAAAATAATCTCTGCAATATTATTATTGCCGCGCCAGTCGGTTGCGCGTTCGGCATAGGTAAATTGATCCATAAAATAGCCTCCCGCTTTGTTGGCTAGTAAGGCTGATTCGGATCGCACTTGGGATGGCTTATCGACAAAATGGCATTGGCCACCATAGTATTTAATCTGAATTATTTTGCTACGCGCGGTACTTAATGGCATCACAGCAATAAATAGACCGCCAATCATTTGAGCAAAATAGGCCCCCGATACCGCAGTATTGCCAGAGGAGGCCTCGACAATTGTCGTGTCTTGTCTAATCCAACCATTACACAGGGCATACAAAAATAATGATCGTGCCAACCGATGTTTCAAACTTCCTGTCGGATGCGTGCTTTCGTCTTTAAGGTAAATTTCAATATTTTGAAAAGCCGGAATATTAAGTCTTACCCAATGCATATCAGCCGAACGCTAATGATCCACCTCTATTTTTCTTACTGCCTGATTGATCCAATCTCGCATGGTATCTTCAACTTATTTTAAGCTCAGTCTGACAGAATGAGCTTTTACGCTTTCGCTGACTCGAGCTCTTTTAGTTCTAGTGCTTTCAACTCAGCTGCGTCAAAACCGGCCTCTAATCTGGCAGGCCAGTTAAAGGGACCTCGCAGCTTTCCTCCCATGTACAAATCCACCAGCTCGCTAAATGTCTGGGCGGAATCGAGTTTGCGTTCATCGCATAAGGTTTGATACCAGAAGTTGCCGATTCGAACATGGCCAATTTCGTCTTTGTAGATAATCTCTAAAATCTCGACAGCACGTAAATCTTTGGCCTCACCAAATCGGGCAATCATCGATGGTGTGACATCTAGGCCCCTGGCTTCCATCACCCGCGGCACGAGTGCCATGCGGTGTAAGACATCGTGACGCGTTTTACACACCATGTCCCATAATCCACGATGAGCATCGTGTTCGCCATAAAAGGAACCTCTCTCGTTGAGACAGTCATCGAGTAACAGGAAGTGCTTAGCCTCTTCACTGGCGACCAGTAACCAGTCACTGACATATTGCATCGGCATTGGTCGAAACCGGTAAACTGCATCCAGCGCTATGTTCATCGCATTGAATTCAATATGAGCAAAAGCCTGTAAAAAACCAATCCGGCCTACTGCACTTGACATGCTTCTACGCTTTAACTGCCTGGGGTTTACGAGCTTAGGTAAATCCGGTTGACCGGGTGTATCAAGCGCTAGAATTGTTGATCGGGGATCTGTGGACTCAACGCTCTGAGTCTGATCAATACGTGATAGCTGAGATTGTTGCCATTGTGAAGCCAACGCGAAAGTGAGCTCACATTTACGCCTTGGATTCGGCTCCAATAAGGCCAATTCCGTCAGTTGATATAGATTACGCTCTGTCAATGGACTTAATCCAGCCCCCGGCTCAAATCGACAATAATATCTTCTATCGATTCAAGTCCTACTGCGACGCGAATTAAACCATCGGAGATTCCGGTTAATTGCTTTTGTTCCGGGCTCAGTCGACCATGTGTTGTGGTTGCAGGATGAGTAATGGTCGTTTTGACATCACCCAAATTAGCGGTAATAGATAACATGTTGGTTTGATCTACTACATTCCAGGCTTTTTCACGCCCCCCTTTAACAATAAAAGAAACAACGCCACCAAAGCCACTTTGTTGTTGTTTGGCTAGTTCGTGCTGAGGATGCGATGGCAAGCCAGTATAGAATACGCGCTCAATGTTTGAATGATCGGAGAGATATTGCGCCAACATCATCGCCTGCTCAGAATGCGCCTTCATGCGCAACGACAAGGTCTCTAATCCTTTTAGAGCGTTCCAGGCGTTAAAAGGGCTCATGGTAGGGCCTGTGGTTCGAACCGCACCAAACAGCTCTTCACCAACCAGCTGCTGATTCCCAACCACCGCTCCGCCAACCGTTCGACCTTGCCCATCAAGATACTTAGTCGCTGAGTGCACAATTAAATCAGCTCCAAAGTTAAGTGGTTTTTGTAATGCTGGCGTACAAAAGCAATTATCGACCACGAGCAAACTATCATTGTTGTGCGCAAGGTCAGCCAATAACTGAATATTAGCCACTTCTGTTAATGGATTTGATGGGGTTTCTAAAAAAAACAATCGCGTATTCGATCGAGCCGCTGATTTCCAGTCTTCAATATCAGTTAAATTAACAAAGGTCGTTTCAATGCCAAACTTCGACAGATAACGTTCGAATAAAACCGTTGTTGTGCCAAAGACCGATCTCGATGAAACGATGTGATCACCTGATTTCAGCAGACCAACACAAATCGCCATAAGCGCTGCCATGCCTGAGGCTGTCGCGATACAGCTTTCACCACCTTCCATCGCAGCCAATCGCTCTTCAAAGTTTTGCGTCGTGGGATTAGTGAAGCGAGCATAGATATTGCCAGGCTCATCACCCGAAAATCTAGCGGCTGCCTGAGCGGCACTATCAAATACAAAACTAGACGTGGTAAATATTGGCTCACCATGCTCACGCTCTTTAGTACGGCGGTGTCCCGTGCGAATTGCACGCGTCTCGAAACCATAGGATTGAGTTTTATCAGCCAGCTTAGTAATGTCAGTTGGGTTTGTCACGAGTTAACTCCAAAAATAATAACTCGGAAGGATACAAGAATGCCATGACTTTCAGCACCTACCTCTTTAGCAAATTTATAATACCGAATCGTTATAAACTTCTGATTCCGCTAGCGCCTGCAAGCCGAGAAACAAATCGGCGCTGAGATGCACACTACGGTGAAGGTTGAGTCATGTCAAGATTTTAGAATGGGCATATATTTCTGACACACAAATGCAAAAACAAGGGTGTCTCTACCATTTTTTATAGACCGATGTTTTCAAATAACAATCTACTTTATAAAAACCAGATCATTCACCAGAACATCGTCAAACAACTCGATGACCTCCTGATTTTTCATTCGAATACAGCCATGTGAAACAGCCTGCCCGATGCGCTTTTCGTCCGAGGTGCCGTGGATATAAATATAGCGCGAGTCAGTATCGAAGTCGCCACCAAGATTGATCCCTTTTTCCAAGCCCTCTAACCACAGAATTCGCGTTGTGATCTCATCTTCATCTTGATTGTCACTTTGAGTACTAATTCGGCCGGTCGGTTGGCGGGCTTTAAAAACCATTCCAGTTAGCTCACCGCCACCTACTTTCTGCTTAACTCGGTGAATACCAAACGGCGTTTGATAGCTGTTGGTTCGATTACCAACACCTGCTGCAGCGGTCGATATCGCATAACGCTGGGTTTGTTTCAGGTCGATATGAATATGATGAAGACACTGCCCTGCCGTATCAACATAGATGAATGGTCGCTCACCCAACAACGCTAAATCTGCACCTAATTTCTGGACGAGTTGATGGCTAAGTACTTTCCATAAAATAGGAACGGATTCAATCATTCATGGGGCATTATTATGCAGCCCTGCAGCACTCACGTTTTCTTCAACACCATCTTTTGCGGAATCGTTCCTGCTACTTTTAATTTTGTCGAGATAGTCACCATCAATGGTTTTCGTAATGTATTTACCATTGAAACAGGAGCAATCAAATTCTTTGATGTCTCGATTGCCTTTTTGGACTGCATCAATTAAATCCTCCAAATCCTGGTAGATTAACCAGTCGGCACCGATACGTTCAGCAATTTCTTCATCATTACGATTATGTGCCACGAGCTCTTCCACTGCGGGCATATCAATACCGTATACATTCGGATATCGAACAGCTGGAGCGGCTGATGCGATATATACCTTCTTGGCACCTGCATCGCGAGCCATTTGAATAATTTGACTTGATGTTGTGCCTCGTACAATTGAGTCGTCGACCAGCAAGACTGTTTTGCCTTTGAATTCAATATCGATGGCATTCAATTTACGCCTAACGGATTGTTCTCGCAATTTTTGTCCTGGCATAATAAAAGTTCGACCGATATATCGATTCTTGATGAAGCCTTCTCTATATTTCACGCCCAGATGGTAAGCTAACTCTATCGCAGCAGGTCGGCTTGTATCAGGTATCGGAATGACAACATCAATATCATGATTGGGCATTTCTCTGAGAATCTTTTCAGACAACTTCACACCCATGCGTAAACGCGCCTTATAGACGTAAATGTCGTCGATAATTGAATCGGGTCGAGCAAGGTAAACTAATTCAAAAATACAAGGGTTGAGCGAAGGGTTTTCGCTACATTGTTTTAAGTGCATGTTGTTATCGGCATCGATATAAATCGCTTCACCAGGCTTGAGGTCAGAAATCAATTCGAATCCTGAAGCCTGTAGGGCAACGCTTTCTGATGCGATCATGTATTCAATACCTTCACCGGTGTCCCGTTTACCGTAAACAATAGGGCGAATGCCGTGTGGGTCACGAAAACCAATGATACCTTTGCCTGTCAACATTGCTACCACAGCATAGGCACCTTCGATGCGTTTATGGGTTTCGCTAACCGCAGTGAAAATATCATCGACCGATAACTTCAAAGAGCCTGACTTTTGCAATTCGTGCGCTAGAACATTCAACAATACTTCGGAATCTGATTCGGTATTGATATGGCGTAAATCTGACTCATAAAGTTCTTGTTTGAGCTTATCTACATTGGTCAAATTGCCGTTATGCGCCAATGTAATGCCGTAAGGTGAGTTAACATAGAAGGGCTGAGCTTCTGCCGATGAAGAGCAGCCAGCTGTAGGGTACCGAACATGCCCAATGCCCATATTGCCGACAAGTTGCAACATATGCTTGGTATGAAAAACATCACTCACCTGACCGTTATCCTTGCGTAGACAGAGTTTTTTCCCGTCCGAAACTACGATCCCGGCAGAATCCTGCCCTCGATGTTGAAGCACTAACAAGCCGTCGTAAATAGTCTGTGCCACAGGTTGAAGGCTGACAATTCCAATGAGTCCACACATGGTTTTAAACTCTTAAATATGATTGATTAGTTAATTAACTCAATAATTAACTCGTAATTGAAGCAGTGTTTTAGTTAACGCTATCACTGCATCGCTATATTGATCTTTTCTACAACGAGAGTCGACTAGCAATATCTTGCGGTAAAATTTCTTTTATCCAGCTAGACAAGTTGACAAAATATTCAACCATCAATGACTCCTGCCACCAGGGCTCTGTTGGTATAGGCGTTAACCCAGCCAACAATACAACCATAGTAACGATTAACACACCTCGTGCAGCACCAAAAACAACGCCCAGGCTTTTGTCAGTAC
>OOFU01000132.1_pt1 | contig 11178 bp, 8 predicted proteins | sample 1670361 | NCBI WGS metagenome assembly OOFU01 (sample SAMEA98145418, study PRJEB22522) | marine metagenome | biome: marine biome; feature: marine water body; material: sea ice | place: Arctic Ocean | collected 14-Sep-2015 | depth 1.3 m
GTTTAATCTAGCCGTATGAATAAAACAAATCAGCTATACCACGGATATCGTTTTCCACCCGAAATCATCAGTCATGCGGTATGGTTATACCATCGGTACTGTTTAAGTTTTCGTGATATAGAGGATCTTTTGGCGGAGCGTGGAATTACCGTTTCTTATGAAACCATTCGCAATTGGTGCATCAAATTTGGCCCCGAATAGGCTCGAAAAATAAAGAGACGCCGAAGACAGCTTGGTGATACTTGGTACATGGATGAAGTTTACATTGTGACAGTCCGAGGTGAGAGACTGTACCTGTGGCGGGCCGTAGACCAGGATGGAGATGTTCTCGATATACTGGTTCAAAAACGAAAGTATAAGGGTGCAGCAGTGCGGTTCTTCAAAAAACTAATGAAGGGGCAAAAACGCTCTGCCAGAAAAATCTTGACAGACAAGCTGCCAAGTTACGGGGCGGCGAGAAAAGCAGTCATGCCTACTTCAATGCATTGCCACGATCGTTATGCCAATAATCGTGCCGAAGTATCACATGAACATACGCGAGCACAAGAGAGGCAGATGCGAGGTTTCAAATCCTCCGGTCATGCACAACGGTTCCTTTCGGTTCACGGTCAAGTCCATAATCTTTTTCGTGTGGGTCGGCATCTACTTAGCGCTTCGAACTATAGATTTTTGAGGAGCAAGTCATTTGAAACATGGCAGCAGGTTTCGTGTGCCTGTTGAATGGGAAAGTGCCAGCTTGTAAGGAGTATTTTAATTTTATTGGCTAACTTGACAGAACCTTTAGTATGACTGTGGCTGATAGGGGGCTGACTTTCACATGCAGGGTAGATGGTCCGCAACTTTGGAGCTGGATTAGCTGTTTATAGTTTTTAGATAAATATATTTGATTTTTAACTTTCTGAATAACTCCTTAGCTTTAGCTGTTCATTGTCCAACTTCCGGGGTCCACTTCTATGAATGGGTGGCCACCGCTATAAACACATGATAGCCAAACAGGTGAAAGGTCTTACTATTTAGCAGAATTCACGTTAAACAAAAATACTAATAATAACCTGAACTAAATATGACACTGAGCTTTACAAAGTCAGAACTTAGCTTAGAATCTCGCCGGTGTCGCTAAAGACATTCGATATTACTTAAATTTGGGTTCCCTCGCCCCCATTAACAAAAAGGTACAACATGAATATTCTGATCGCAATTCAAGCGAACAAAGCGCTTGCTTATCTGGTTGCCAGTCATCTAGTGATTATCGCTGCTAGCAATTATCTGGTTCAATTACCGTTTACTCTGTTTGGTTTCCATTCCACTTGGGGTGCGTTTAGTTTCCCCTTTATTTTTCTTGCAACTGATCTGACGGTGCGTATTTTTGGTGCGCCCATGGCACGGCGTATTATTCTGCGTGCGATGATACCGGCTCTATTTCTTTCTTATGCACTTTCGGTGTTGTTTTATGAAGGCGCTTTTCAAGGTTTTGGCCAGTTGGGCGAATTTAACCTGTTTGTGGCGCGCATTGCATTAGCGAGCTTCATTGCTTATGTATTCGGTCAGTTTCTGGATGTGCAAGTCTTCAACGGTCTGCGCCGCAAGCGGCGTTGGTGGGTTGCTCCGGCAGCATCTACCGTACTGGGCAATGCGCTCGATACGCTGCTGTTTTTCTCGATTGCTTTTTACCAGAGCCCAGATGCTTTCATGGCTGAGAATTGGGTAGAGATTGCACTGGTTGATTACACTTTCAAACTCATTATTAGTTTGCTGTTATTCCTGCCGGCTTATGCTGTGCTGTTGAAATTCTTGGCAGGACGGTTGACGCAAACTGCTGATGAGCTAGATTCGAATCGTGTCAATACTTAAGCAGTTATCATGGTTTTCTCAATTAAACGGGTTAGCAGTCCAATAAGCTGCAGGTTTAGAGTCGTTTAATTACCGATTTTTAGGTTCAAAAACAAAACAGGTAGATCTGTTTGTTGTTTGGCGATGTAAGTCACCGATGCTTGTAAATGTTTATTGTTAGCAGTTTAAAAAGATTAACTTATTAATCAGGGTGTCTGTCATTGGTGTACTTAATTATATCCCAATGGGTGGTGTGGTGAGCGATTTTGGCGTGAGTAAGTTAATTGCGAAGAGTGCGAAGCGCTTTTAACAGTGAATTGTTAAAAGCGCTTCTGCATTGATCTCAAGAATTTGAGAACTTAATTGATGCTTTATAGACTATCCAGCAAATTTAGTAGCAACAAAATCCCAGTTCACTAGATTCCAAAAAGCATTGATGTAATCAGGACGCTTGTTACGATAATCGATGTAGTAAGCATGCTCCCAAACATCACAGGTTAGAATCGGCGTATGGCCGGCATTCATAGGGTTAGCGGCATCATCAGTGTTAACGATTTCAAGACTACCACTGCTATTCTTCACCAGCCATGTCCAGCCGGAGCCGAAATTGCCGAGTGCGGATGCAGTAAATGCTTCTTTAAATTGCTCAAAACTACCAAATTCACTATCGATCGCGTCAGCTAGAAGGGCTTCGGGCTTTCCACCACCGTTGGGGGATAAACCGTCCCAGTAAAAGCTGTGATTCCAAATTTGTGCAGCATTGTTAAAAATACCACCTGAAGAGCCTAAAATTATTTCTTCGAGTGAGGCTGATTCGAATTCTGTACCTTCAATCATGCCATTTAATTTGTCTACATAAGTAGCATGATGCTTGCCGTAATGGAACTCAAGGGTTTCAGCACTGATATGAGGTTCTAGGGCATTTTTCGCGTAAGGTAATTCGGGTAAAACATGCTTCATTGTTTATTCTCCAGTTAAAAATTTTTTCTGTCTGGGTAATATACGCTGGAACAACCAGTGTCTATTACCTAGGTTAATGGCACTTCTAAAAAGCACTTTTTCTGAGACTACTGCATTAGCTCAATGCATTGCTCTTTTTTATGCATCTCTACAATCGTCCGAACTTATTTTCTTTGCACCGGTAGCTAAGGAAATATACGCGCTATTTTCGGCTGATGCGTCTAATGTTTGTTTAAACGCAACAAAGAATGAAATTTTACTTTTTTTAGAGTCAATTACTAACTTGAGGCTAAAATAAAATTTACAAGCAATAGTCTCTAAATTTTTCAATCAACAACTTATTTAAATTGATACCTATCAATATAAATGCCCAACTTGCTAGGTTGCTTTAAAGCGTCTAAAAAAAGGTATTGTAAAGCTAGGACCCAGATAGACGTTGTTTTCTCCAGACACTACCCTTCATTACCGTTTTAGCCCCGTTGTGTTTGCCGTGCGGTCGTTTATGGTGAAGACGCTGTAAACGGTCAATTCTTAAAGCTGCTTTTGTTCCTTGATTTCGGCTCCCGCTCTGGAAGATTGTTCTATTTAATTATATGTCTGTAGTGATGCACTAGAATTAGGCGCCCTGTGGCAAAGATATTGATAGACGGTATACCTGTCCATAAACATTAGAGCAATGGATTAAAGGTAAACTACTTAAACTAGCGACCGACTTCGTTATTGATGTCGTTTAGTTGGAAACGATAAGCCGCTAACATTAACACAGTATGAATTTTCAGATATCACAGTAAAGTCCAGATATGAGGATAAACTTTGGGTTGGATCTCGCTGATTGATATTAACAGGGTGGCATTTTATAATTAAGGCGCTTTCCAAGTCGCAAGCAATATTAATATAGCACGCTTAAGTTGGTTTAAGATAAATCCTCTGTGAACACAATGCGGGCCACTTTTATTCATTGTTATTTTAGCAACGTATACTAATTATGACCAACAAGCCCACCTCTCGCAAAGTGCCTTCAGGCAGACTATCTCGTTTATCCATATTCGGTGGTATGGCCTCTGCTGTTGCTGGCAATATAGTCAAAGGGGCAGCAAAGCAAATGCTGACAGGCAAGCTTCCTTCATTGAATCAAAATCTATTAAATACTGCTAATGCGACTTCAATCACGATCCGATTGGCTCGCATGCGCGGTGCAGCAATGAAACTAGGCCAATTGCTGTCGATGGATGCAGGCGAGTTATTACCGGCTGAATGGGAGCCTATTCTGTCGCGGTTGCGTGAACAGGCCGACCCAATGCCAAAGTCACAGCTGATAGCAACGTTGGAGGCATCCTGGTCTGAAGACTGGCTTTCACAATTCAGTTATTTTTCATTTGACCCTATTGCAGCTGCCAGCATCGGACAAGTGCATAGAGCCGTATTAAACGATGGCCGTGAATTGGCGATAAAAATTCAATATCCTGGTGTGCGAGAAAGCATCGATAGTGACATCGACAATATAGTTGGCTTGATTAACCTGTCTGGTGTATTACCCAAGCATATAGATCTTAAACCTATGCTAGAGAAAGCCAAAATACAGCTCAAAAACGAGGCCGATTACTTAAAAGAAGCGAAATATTTAAGCCTTTATCGCGATAACCTAGCCTCAAATACTGACTTTATTGTGCCCTATGTTGTTGAAGAGTTAAGCGATCAGAATGTGCTTGCTATGGAATATATCGAGGGCTCGCCGATTGTCGATATTGCTAGAATGGGTCCCGATATTATCAATCTAGTTTGCTCAAAGTTGATGCGCTTGACCTATGAAGAGTTATTCAATCATAAACTGATGCAAAGTGACCCCAACTTCTCAAACTATCTTTATCAACCGGATACTCAAAAAATTGTATTACTTGATTTTGGTGCTTGCCGTGATGTTTCGCTGCTTACCTCAGAGCACTATCTGGCGATGGCGACTGCAATGCAACAGCAGGACACTGCAGCGATGAAAAGTGCGCTGTTCTCACTGGGCTTAATACAGAATAGTATGAGTCCTACGGTTATAGACACAGTGCTTAAAGCTTGTTTAGAGGCGAGCAATTGCCTGCAGTCGGACAATGGCTATAATCTTAAAAAAGAACAGCTCATTAAACGGATTCAAGCAGTCACTATGCCGATGGTAAAGGATAAGTCCGCAGTGGCTTCTCCTGACTTTGATGTCTCGCTGGTGAATAGAAAAGTGACCGGTATGATATTGCTAGCCAACAAGTTAGGTGCAACGCTGGATTTTAAGGGTGCTTTAGCACCCTATTTATTGCAAGCGAAAGCGGTTACTAACAGCGCTAATTGAAATGCCTTACAAGTGAAGATAAAGAACAAGTGCTTTGAACAAGTATTAAGCTGAAGGCTGCTGAGTTATCGATTTAAGGTGAGCAAAGGCATCTAACGCCCTTGTCCTCGTTGCCTTTAAGTCAACAATCGGTTTTGGGTATGTGCTGCCTAATTCTATACCACAGGCTCGCAAAATTTCGGCGGGCGCTTCCCAGGGTTTATGAATAAACTTATTGGGGAGCTTACTTAGTTCAGGGCAATAGCGTTTAACATAGGTGCCGTCTTTATCGAATTTTTCTCCCTGTAGAATAGGGTTGAATATCCTAAAGAAAGGGGACGCGTCTGCACCAGAACCCGCTACCCATTGCCAGCCTGATGAGTTACTTGCCATATCGGCATCTAACAACGTGTCCCAAAACCAGCGTTCACCATCGCGCCAATCAATTAATAAGTTCTTTACTAAGAATGAACCAACCACCATTCTGACGCGATTGTGCATGTAGCCAGTTTTATATAGTTCGCGCATGCCGGCATCGATAATGGGGATACCCGTGTTACCCGATTGCCAAGCGTGTAAGTCGGCTTCACTTTTACGCCAGGGGAAATAATCAAACTTAGCGTTGAAATTCTTCGTGGGTAATTCTGGAAAGTGAAATAACAAGTAGTAGCTAAACTCACGCCAGCCGAGTTCACTCAAATAAACATCTAAATCTTTATTTTCGAAGGCATTTTCGAAAGCGCCTATAATGGCATACCACGCCTGATTTGGTGATACCTCGCCAAAGTGTAAATGGGGTGATAAAAGTGATGTTCCCTTTACGGCCGGTAGGTTGCGATCATTTTGGTATCGAGTTGCGGCCTCGTCAATGAACCGGCTTAGTCTGTTGGCGGCGCCTGATTCTCCCGGTTGCCACATAGTTTCAAACTCTTTATACCATTTAATGCTGGGTAATAATGCCAGGCTGTTGAGCGCATCAAGAGTAAACTGTGCGTTAACGTGTATCGAAAACTCTTCTGGTTTGGCCAAAGGCAGTCGCGGTGACTGCCTGGTTAAGCAACCTTTTCTGTAATAGGGCGTGAATACCTTATAGGGTGTTTCATCTTTCTTTAATACCGACATGGGTTCCCATAGCAGTGAGCCATTAAAGCTGCCTACGCTAATGCCTTGCTGCTTTAATTCAGTTTTAATCGCTGCGTCGCGTTTTATTTGCCAAGGTTCATAGATTCGATTCCAAACCACGTGGGTTGCATCGTATTCAGTTATGAGTGCTTGCAAAACCGACAGAGGGTTGCCTGCTTTAATAACCAGTTGATTGTTGAGCGACTTGTTTAAAGAAAGTAATGAATTATGTAACCACCATTGACTCGCGCCTCCTAGTAAAGCGCCTTTGGGCGCAGTGTCGTCGGCGATAAATACAGGGATAATTTGGCCATTGGCAACGGCAGCTGTTAGCGCTGGGTTATCGGTTAATCTTAAGTCTTGCCGAAACCAGACGATGGTGAGTTGTTTTGTCATTGACACGTGTGCTCTAAATATTTTAATGATTCTGGCATACTTTTCAGTATTCGTAACTTATAGATTTTAATTTCAATTTGACCAAGAACAGATCGAAAAAATACTGGTCAAACTACTTTTATGACAATGATTAGTTGAGTATTAGTGACAATGAAAAAGAAAATTGGACTACATTGGTTCAGAAAAGATTTAAGGCTAACGGACAATCCGAGCTTGGCTTTACTGACAAGTCAGGTAGATGAGCTTGTTTGTGTTTATATGCTTGATGAGCTAACGCTATTAGCGCCTAGCTTGCCATCGAATGAAGAACGTTTAGGTGAGCACCGAGTAAACTTCATTCATCAGGCTCTTATTGATCTAGACGCCTCCCTGCAGGGCTTTGGTCAACAGTTAATTGTTTTGCAAAATAATGGCTTAACGCCACTGTTGAACGTCATCGATAGCTTAGAGTTTACCGATGTCTCTGCCGAATGGCATTGCGGTGTTAATGAACAAAGTCAGTGGGCTGAATTGAAAAAATTGCGTCCGCAATTAAGCTTTATTCAAGAAAACGGGTCTACTTTATTTCAAGCGTCTCAGTTTCCTTTTGCGATTGAAAATTTACCCGCGTCGTTTTCACCCTTTAGAAAAAAGGTAGAAAAATATTGTCAGGTTGAGTCACTGAGTGCGCCAATTAAAACAATGCCAGCGTCAAGAATCAGCCAAATATCGTTCGATTCAATTGACGTTAACCGGCTATCAACGAGTAAAAACTATTATGCCGCGTTAGAGGGAGGAGAAACCAAAGCATTAGAGCAGTTAAAATATTATCTTTGGGATACCGATCAGATAACCACCTATAAAGAAACTAGAAACGGTTTAGATGGCTGGGAATTTTCGAGTAAATTGTCTGCCTGGTTAGCTCAAGGCTGCATTAGCCCCAAATATATTTATCACGAGCTATCACAATATGAATCTGAACGGACTAAAAACGACTCTACCTACTGGTTGTTTTTTGAATTACTCTGGCGAGAATTCTTTCATTGGAATCAATATAAACATAAGGCTGCGTTATTTTCAAAAAGTGGCGTGCAGGGTGTGGCTAAGGCTAGTTCGGCTGATCTAAAAACTTTGCAGTGTTGGCAGCAAGGTGACACCGGTTATCCGATTGTAGATGCTTGCATGCGGCAATTACTGAGGACTGGATTTATGTCTAACAGGGGCCGCCAATTAGTTGCAAGCTGTTTTGTCCATGAACTCGGTCAGGATTGGCGCTATGGAGCCCGTCATTTCGAGCATCAGTTGGTTGACTTTGACGTAGCCAGCAACTGGGGGAATTGGCAATATCTGGCGGGTGTCGGCGCTGACCCTAGAGGCCATAGGCAATTTAATTTGGTCAAGCAAACTGAGTTTTATGATCCTCAGAAAAGCTTCATTGCGCATTGGCTGTCTTAGCTTAATATACCCAAAAGAGTTCAGTTTATGATTCAGGGTGCTATCAAGCTCAGTTGTTAGGCTGCCATGGGTCCATGCTTTGGCAGTGCAAGTGACATTAAAGCGGCTATTGCTATAAAAGCGGACGACACCCACAAACAAGCTTCCAACCCTGCGACTTGAAACAGCCAACCAGACAAAACAGTTCCAATCAATCTTCCCATAGCATTGGCCATATAGTAAAAGCCTATATCAAGCGATACGCCATCTTCATTGGCGTAGCTTACAATCAAGTAACTGTGCAGCGATGAATTAATAGCGAACAGGACGCCAAAAACCGTCAGTCCAGCCATTAAGCTCCAAGTGGGATTAAAGTCATTCATTAAGGCTAGCGCAATTATGGCTGGAATAAATGCCAACACAAGCGCCCAGGAAAGCGCCGTCTTCCCATCAGGTAGCTTTCCCGATTGGGTTCTCGTGATGATTGGTGCGATTGACTGCACGATACCGTAACCAATAATCCAAAAACCAATAAAACTACTGATTGACCAATGATCCCATCCTAAGTGGCTGGCGAGGAAAACGGGCAGAGCAACCACAAACCAAACATCGCGCGCACCGAAAAGAAATAACCGTGCTGCGGATAAAAAGTTGATAGTACGACTTTTCGAAAAAATGGCTGAAAACGGTGGTTTATTTTTTGCTTTACCCAAGTCTTTTTCAAGCAATACTAAACTGAAAATCCACACCAAAGCCAAAACGACAGCCATAGTTGCAATGGCACCTGTAAACCCGAACAGAGTCAGCATTGCCCCTCCTAAAAAGAAGCCCGCACCTTTTAACGCATTCTTAGATCCGGTTAACAGTGCCACCCATTTATAAAGTGTCCCTTGATCGCTAGCGGGAACTAACAGTTTAATAGCACTTTTAGCGCTCATCTTATTCAGATCTTTCGCAACGCCGGACAAAGCTTGTGCAGCCATGACCCAGGGTATTGCGAGCAGGTTCACGGGTACCAAAAGCATAGCAAGTGCGATGACCTGCAGGGCTAATCCGATATTCATCGTTTTATTTAACCCCAGCTGAGCCCCTAACCAGCCACCAACCAAATTGGTGATCACGCCAAAGATTTCATAAAACACAAATAACATGGCTATTTGTAACGGGCTGTAACCCAACTGGTAAAAATGCAGCACGACCAACATTCGAAGCGCGCCGTCGGTTAATGTAAATGCCCAGTAATTGGCCGTAATAATGAGATACTGGCGAACCCCTGAAGATAGGTGTCTGATCGTGTCCAAAACTTAATGCACTTGTCCAACACCTGACACTAATCTGGCCAGTTCCATGGTGCGATTAGCATAGCCGTATTCGTTGTCATACCAGGTATATAGCTTTACCTGGGTTTGATTAATGACCATAGTTGACAGTGCATCGACTATGACCGAGCGTGGGTCAGTTTTGTAATCAATCGATACCAGAGGACGCTCTTCGTAACCCAATATATTATTTAATTCATGCTCAGATGCGTGTTTAAACAGGGCATTAACTTCGTCAATCGTCGTTGCTCTTTCAACTTCAAATACGCAATCGGTTAAAGATGCGTTGGCCAACGGCACGCGAACGGCATGGCCATTCAGTTTGCCTTTCAATTCAGGAAAAATATGGCTGATGGCGGTCGCAGAACCCGTAGTTGTTGGGATCAAACTCATGCCGCAGGCGCGTGCACGACGCAGATCTTTGTGTGGTGCGTCTAGTATTGTTTGAGTATTGGTCAGATCGTGAATGGTTGTGATGCTTCCGTGTTTTATGCCTATTTTTTCATGCAATACTTTGACAACGGGTGCCAAACAGTTCGTCGTACAAGACGCGGCTGTAACAATTAGATGCTCAGCCGAGTTGAATAAATGATGATTCACACCCATCACAACGTTTAGAACACCGTCCTCTTTAACCGGTGCTGTGACAACGACTCGCTTAACTCCCTGAGACAGATATTGCTCCAATAACGCTTTAGTTTTCATTACCCCAGACGCCTCGATCACAATATCGCATCCAGACCAGTCTGTTTCACCAATCGCCATGTTGTGGCTTAGTGCGATTTTTTTGCCTTCAATCAAAAGGCTGGTGTCGCTATGGGTCGCTTCATAACACCACTTACCGTGGATAGAATCAAAATTGAGTAGGTGAGCAAATGTTTCTGCATTGCCAGCGGGGTCATTGAATTGCACAAACTCAAATTCTGGCCATTCCCATGCTACTTTTAGTGCCAATCGGCCTATTCGACCGAGGCCATTAATACCCACTTTAATCGTCATAATATTTATCTCATTGAAAAGTTAGTTTTTACTGACGTCTTAAATACCGAGTCAGTTTATTAATATTTGAACCAGAGCTGACTTTACTCAGTGCGGCCATTAATTAAAATCATAAATTAATCCTATCTACACACCACCAGCACTAAGAGGCTAATACCGCAGCTTCAATAACGGCGAAGGGCGTTTGTGGTGATGTCTGGTGCAACAAGCTTATCTGATTGACCAGTAGTGCTCGCTGGGCACATACAGGATTGAAGTAAACTTCTAACAATGGCTGACACAGCAACATTTGTTGACTTTCCAATTTATCGGTTAGGGTAAAGTGACAACGAAATTGCTCAAATACATAAGGATAGCCCCATTGTAGGAGATAAGTTTTTTGTTGTGCCGTCAATTTCTCTGGTTGTCTGCGATTTATTTCGACATCGGTTAATTCGGCCCGATAGGGTTCGAAAGCTTGCACACAGTGGTCAGCGAGCTGACTTAATTGGGCGCAATTTTGGGTCGGCTGCAACGCCAGGAAACGACCAACAACACTCACTGACAATGGCTTAGAGCTAAAAGCCTGATGCATTTTAGCAATTTGACACAGGGTTGCTTTTAGCTGATCACGATTGCCGCCTTGCTTCAATTGAAAAGGCGGCTTTAGCGTGGCATGAAAGCCATACAAGTGACATTTTTTGGTAAGGGCTTGATTTCTATTAATGCGCTTTAATTTTGGATCTTCGCATTCCAGTTTGGATAAACGCGGCTGATAATAATCATGTCCGATCCATTTCGACCCCAGTTGATATAAACCACTGTCGACAGCTGGAGTCAGGTAAATAG